>JGI25128J35275_1000184_pt1 | contig 19970 bp, 28 predicted proteins | sample ETNvirenome_2_60_FD_35275 | JGI IMG/M metagenome (IMG submission 35275)
TATTTTTACTACCTCTGTGAGTCACACCCCACCCCCTTGTTTCACGTGGAACCCCCCATTGGAGTCCCAAACTGCCTTGCCAAAATTTTTTTTATTTTTTATACTGCACTGCTAACGGCTTTTAGCTTGCAAAGAGTATAGAAAACATGACGTTAGCTCTTACCCCTGAAATCGGGATTGAAATCCCTGACAACTTAACCTACACAGATTTGTGCACGAGGGCTGAAGCAGCGTGTGAGACAATAAAAGTGTTAGAGGATCAAGGACTGCTTATCTCCCCAAGCGATCAAGATAACGATGTTGCCTCCACGTTGCTCACGTCTTATGCCAAAGATGTGGAAAAAACTTCCAAAGCTGTAACTAACGAACGGATGGCGGGTATGACCCCCGCTTCTTTAGTCCAGACTAATGCTATCCTCAAAGAGTTTGGGCAGTTAGTGGCCAAGCAAGCTTCTGAAGTGCGTAACATGGTGGTAAACAAACTTATTTTAGAGACTGAAAGCCCGAAGGACAGTACGAGGCTGCAAGCACTCATTAGTTTAGGCAAAATGCCTGAAGTAGGTTTATTCACTGAACGCAAAGAAATTACAGTGACCCATCAAAATCCAGCCGAATTAAACAAACGATTGCGGGAAAAATTAGAGGTGCTCAAGAAAAATGCTGAAGGCGTGTATGAAGTGGACGCTGAAGACAAATAGGGATGAGTGATACCCCCCACAATCTTACGGAAGATAGTTATTCCCCCGAAGATATTCAGTTGATGCTGGATAATTTTAATATCTATACTGTTGAAGAAAAAGAAGAAATTGAAATTCTAGCAGATGCGCTGGAAAAAAATCGTCAGGTAAAAGCTTGCTATGATGACTTGATTGAGTTTTGCAAACTCATGCAGCCTGACTATAAAGTGGGTAGGCATCATAGACTGTTGGCAGACTTGCTCATGGAAATTGAGAAAGGACGAGCTTATGATGAAGAAGGAACACCCCTTCCTGAAACCGGAAAAGACCGGATATGTGTAAATATTCCCCCTCGTCACGGTAAGTCTCAGTTAGTTTCTATTTATTTCCCTGCGTGGTTCTTGGGTAGGAACCCCGATAAGAAAGTGATGATGGTGTCCCATACCACTGATTTAGCTGTAGATTTTGGTCGTAAGGTACGTAATCTTATTTCTACACCTGAGTACCAAGCTATCTTCCCCACTGTAAAACTAGCGATAGATTCCAAGTCAGCGGGACGTTGGAATACCAATGCCGGGGGTGAGTATTACGCTTGTGGTATAGGCAGCTCGATAGCAGGTCGTGGTGCACATCTGCTGTTAATTGATGACCCTCACTCTGAGCAGGACGTGTTAAGTGGTAACTTTGATGTGTTTGATAAAGCTTACGAGTGGTTTACCTACGGTGCACGGACACGTTTGATGCCGGGTGGTCGGGTGGCTATTGTACAAACCCGTTGGCACTTGGATGATTTAACAGGTCGGGTAGTACGGGACATGGCTCATAATGAGCAAGCCGATCAGTATGAGATTGTGGAGTTTCCCGCTATTTTAGAAGTTGAAAAGAAAGTAGCGAAGAAAAAGAAGGGGAAGAAAGTTACTGAAGTTCAGACTATAGAAAAACCACTATGGCCTGAGTTTTTTAATTTAGACGCATTGGCACGTACCAAAGCATCTATGCCGTTGTTCCAGTGGAATGCTCAGTACCAACAGAATCCTACTGCTGAAGAGGCCGCGTTGGTAAAGCGTGAGTGGTGGAGGGAGTGGAAGGAAAAAAATCCTCCTCAATGTAGCTACTTGATAATGTCATTGGACGCAGCCGCTGAGACTCATAATCGGGCTGACTACACAGCCATTACTACATGGGGTGTGTTCCTTAATGAGGAAGAGGATTGCCACTCGATTATCTTACTTAATTCAATTAAAGAGCGGGTAGAGTTTCCCGAACTTAAACGGTTAGCTCAAGAAACGTATGAAGAATGGCAACCTGATTCTTTTATTGTGGAAAAGAAAAGCAGTGGTACACCCCTTTACCAAGAATTACGCAGGACAGGGATGATAGTTCAAGAGTATACTCCTCACCGAGGAACAGGAGACAAGACGGCACGGTTAAATTCTGTCGCGGATATTGTAAGTTCAGGATTAGTATGGGTTCCTCAAACAAGGTGGGCTGAAGCACTCGTTGAAGAAGTAGCTGGGTTTCCTTTTATGCCCCATGATGACCTTGTGGATTCCACGGTAATGGCGTTAATGCGATTTAGGCAAGGAGGGTTTGTTACTTTACCCAGTGATGAACCTGATGAACCTCAATATTTTCGTGGGTATCGTAGACAAGGGTATTATTAAGTGGACATTAAACTAGGGGATAACCAGCAAAACGTAGTAGAGAGGTTGTCTATTTGTAACGATTGCCCTAATTTAATTAAAGCAGTACAAGTTTGTAAGATGTGTGGCTGTTTTATGCCAGCTAAAGTATGGCTCATGGGGGAAAGTTGCCCTGACAATAGATGGGCAGCAACTGAGGAATAAAAATATGGCTATTGAAAAAAGTTTATTTGCAGGGCCACAAGGCGAAGAAGTTGGAGTGGTAGAGTCACTAGATATTGAAATAGAACCCGAAGTAGTGTCTTTGGAAGATGGGGGTGTAGAGATAACACTAGTTCCTGACATGGCAGACTCGGACATTGCCAATGCACCGTTCGATGCTAACCTTGCGGATTACTTAGATGATGGGCAGTTAAACCAGCTATCCAGTGAGTTAGTCCAAGCGGTAGATGGGGATATAGGCTCACGCCGTGATTGGGCTGAGACTTTCGTTAAAGGTCTGGAAGTTCTGGGGTTTAGCTACGAGGACAGGACTGAACCGTGGGAAAATGCCTGTGGTGTGTACAGCACCGTGCTTGCTGAAGCGGCTATACGGTTCCAAGCAGAGGCTATGAGTGAAACATTCCCAGCGGCTGGCCCGGTTAAAACTAAAATACTTGGTGAAATAACTCGTGATAAGGAAGATGCAGCAGACCGCGTTAAAACGGATATGAACTACGAGCTGACTGATGTGATGGTGGAGTACAGGCCAGAGCATGAGCGCATGTTATATAGCCTTGGGTTGGCTGGATCAGCGTTTAAGAAGATTTATTTTGATCCAAACCTAGATAGACAGACCGCAATCTACATCCCAGCGGAAGATATGATCGTCCCTTATGGTGCATCTAACCTAGAATCAGCCGAGCGTGTCACCCATGTGATGCGTAAGACTAAGAACGAGATGATAAAACTGCAAGATCAAGGGTTTTATCGGGAAGTAGACCTCGGTGACCCTGTATCTTTCACTACAGACATTGAAGAAGCCAAGGCTGAACAGTCTGGAATCTCTCTTTCTTCGGATGATCGCTACGCGGTGTATGAAATCCACGCGGATATTGTGATTGACGAGGTAGATGGGGCAAATAAGGAGGGTGATGACCTCCAAATTGCCAAGCCTTACGTCATTACCATTGAGAAAGGCACAGGAACAGTGCTGGCAATACGCAGAAACTGGAATCCTGACGACCCATTGATGCTAAAACGCCAGCATTTTGTACATTATGTGTACGTTCCGGGGTTTGGCTTCTACGGATTGGGGCTAATTCACATTATTGGTGGCTATGCACGGGCGGGAACGTCACTTATTCGCCAATTAGTGGACGCAGGTACGCTATCTAACCTGCCGGGTGGCTTAAAATCCCGTGGAATGCGTGTAACTACGGGTGATACACCCATAGGGCCGGGTGAATTTCGTGATGTGGACGTGCCTAGTGGGTCAATCCGCGATAATATTTTGCCATTGCCCTATAAAGAGCCAAGTCAGACGTTATTAGCTNTATTGGACAAGATTACTGAAGAAGGCCGCAGATTAGGGGCTATTTCAGACATGAATATCTCCGATATGAGCGCCAATGCGCCTGTCGGTACAACATTAGCTCTATTAGAACGTACCCTAAAGCCAATGGCTGCGGTTCAATCCCGTGTCCACTACGCTATGAAGCAGGAGTTTAAGCTGCTCAGAGCAATTATGGCTGAGTATGCTCCGTTAGAGTATGGTTACGAGCCTGACCGTGGCTCACCTCGTGCTCGTCAAGCCGATTATGCCACGGTGGAAGTAATTCCTGTCAGCGACCCTAATAGCAGTACGATGGCACAACGGGTAGTGCAGTATCAAACTGTTATGCAGATGGCACAGGCTTCCCCTCAAATCTATGATTTACCTCAACTGCATAGGCAGATGATTGAGGTTTTAGGTATTAAGAATGCAGACAAGCTTGTACCCACTGAGGACGACATGAAGCCGATTGACCCAGTGAGTGAAAATATGAATGCTTTGGTAGGAGAACCATTAAAGGCATTTATTACTCAAGATCATCAAGCCCATATCCAAGCACATGATGCGTTTATACAAGACCCACAAATGGCAGCATTTATTGGGCAAAATCCACGAGCTAATGAAATTATGGGGGCTTTGCAAGCTCACCTTGCAGAACACATGGCCTTCTTATACAGGCAACAGATTGAAACCAATTTAGGTTCTCCGTTGCCACCCCCTGAAGAATCGTTTGAGCCAGTGTTGGCAAATTCTATTGCAGCCCTTCAAGCACAAGCTGCAATTAAGTTAAGCCAAGACAAACAGGCACAAGCTGCACAACAAGCTGCTCAAGAGCTTGCTGAAGATCCATTAGTGCAAATGCAACAAAAAGAACTTGATCTTAAAGTTGCCGATCAAGAAAGGTTGGCTATTAAAGATGCGGCAGAACTTGCACTTAAGGCGCGTAATCAAGACCTTCAAGAACAAAAAGCTATTTCTACGGAAGTTCTTGAGGCAAACCGCATAGCTTCTCAAAACCAACAAGCTCAAGCTAAGAACGATATAGAGGAAGCTAAAACTATCTTGGACATCTCCAAAGCTGCTGGNGAAGAAAAACGAACTAGAGCNGAAGCGCATCGTGATGCGTCTGAAGCCTACCGCGATGACCGAGAGGATAGGTAATGGGTAAAACTGTCTTTGAAGTGCTAGTAGATAGAATTACAGACCAAAAACGGTCTAGCGAAGAATTTATAAGAACTGGCGCAGCTAAAGACTACGCTGATTATAAAGAAGTGTGTGGTGTGCTTCGGGGTCTGGACACCGCATTACGAGAAGTGAATGACCTCTCGCGTATACACATGGAAAACCAAGATGACTGAAATGACAGCTTTAGAGCTAAAACGTAAGGAGAAATTGCAAGAAGAAGAGGTAGCGCAAGACAAATTAGATGCTCTTATCCCCAAACCTGTGGGGTATAGGTTATTGATTGCATTACCAAATATAGAAGAAACGTTTGATGGTGGCATTGTTAAAGCTGCTAAAACCCTTCGTGATGAGTACATCCTGTCTACAATAGGACTAGTGCTTGACATGGGTGAGCAAGCGTATGCCGATAAAGACCGATTCCCTACTGGCCCTTGGTGTAAACAAGGTGACTATGTAATGTTTCGGGCTAATACTGGCACACGTTTTAAAGTAGGCAAACAGGAATATCGTTTAATGAACGATGACTCTGTAGAAGCTGTTGTTGATGATCCGAGCGTTATCGCTCGTGCAAATTGAGGAATAAATAATGCCCATACAAAAAGTAGAATATGAGTTTCCCGATCCAGACAAAACAGAAAATATAACTGAAGTTGAAGTAGAAACTGCGGAAGAGACACCCGAAATAGAAGTTGAAGGTGCTGTAGGTCGTGAAGTCATAGAGAAACCTAAGAAAGAACCACGAGAAGTCAAAGTAGTAGAAGATAAGGAAGTAGAGGTTGAAGTAGTTGATGATACTCCTGAAGCCGATAGAGGACGACAAGCCTCTGAACCTCCTGAAGAAGTTACGGATGGTGAGTTAGAAAATTATTCAGAAAAAGTTAAAAAACGTATAAAGCATTTTAGCAAAGGCTACCATGATGAGCGGAGGGCTAAAGAAAGTGCTGAACGGCAGAAAGAAGAAGCTATTGCTTATGCCCAAAAGTTAGTAGAAGAGAATAAAAGACTTAAAGGAAGTGTAGATCAAAGTCATAACACTTTGATTGAATCAGCTAAACAGCAGGTAGAAACAGAACTGACTTTAGCTAAAAAACAATATCGCCAAGCTTACGAAGCTGGGCAATCTGAAGACATGCTTGAAGCTCAAGCAGCTTTAAACCAAGCACAAATTAGAGCAGATAAAGTTAATAGTTTGCAAAAACGGGAGACAGGCAATACAACAGGTGTTGCACAAACCCCTTTACAAACTCCTGATAATACGAAAGAATCTCTTCAAGTACCCCAATCCAAGGTGCAACGTGACCCCAAAGCTATTGCTTGGGCTGACAAAAACCCGTGGTTTGGTTCAAATGATGAGATGACAGCCCTTGCGTTAGGGTTGCATACAAAATTGACTAAGGAAAAAATTAATCCTCAGTCAGATGAATACTACGAGAAAATTGATTCTCGGATGCGCGAAGTATTCCCTGCGGAGTTTGACGAGGGAATAGAAGATGAACCGGAGACACCAAAGAAAAAATCGAGCAATGTGGTTGCACCCGCTACGCGGAGCACAGCACCCAAAAAGGTGCGACTTACGCAAACACAAGTTGCTTTAGCGAATCGCTTTGGAGTACCCGTAGAAGAGTACGCCCAACAGGTTGCAAAATTAATGAAGGAACAGAACTAATGGCTGAGAATAGATTAAACAGAGATTTAGACACTAAAGAAAAGAAAACCCGTAAACAAGCGTGGAAAAGACCAGAGCTTTTACCTGATCCTACCCCACAAAAAGGGTACACTTTTCATTGGGTTCGTGTTTCTACTAACGGCCAACCTGATCCTACTAATGTTTCTACTAAACTACGAGAAGGTTGGGAGCCGTGTAAAGCCTCAGACCACCCTGAGATTCAGTTGGTGAGTATTGAGAATGATCGTTTCAAGGACAATATTGTCATGGGCGGTTTAATGCTTTGCAAAGCACCCAAAGAACTTGTTGAGGAACGCAGTGCTTATTACAAAGAAACTAATGAAGCACAAATACGTTCCGTAGACAATAACTTAATGCGAGAGTCTGATTCTAGGATGCCGATCTTTAATGAGCGGTCTACTAAAGTCACTTTCGGTAAAGGATAATTTAGGAGATATTCTAATGGCTACAACAGCAACCCCTTATGGGTTAAAGCCTTTGAATGAAATCGGGGGGCTTCCGTACGCGGGATCAACTCGAAAGCTTCCTATTACTTCTGGCTATGGTACTAACCTGTTTTATGGTGCAGTCGTTGCGATTGCTGCCAATGGTACTATCGAGCTAGTAACTACTAATGGGGATAATTCAACACCTTTCCCTGCTGGTACAATAGGCGTGTTCATGGGCTGTTCCTACACAGATGCAACTTTGGGTTTTGTTAACCGTCAATACTGGCCAGCTAGTACAGTGGCTGATGATGCGTTGGCATTCATCGTAGATGACCCCAATACATTGTTCCAAGCTCAAGCTGCGGGTTCTATTACGCAAGCTGACTTAGGGCAAAATACGCATTTCAACGCGGTACAATCGACTTCTACAGGTAGTACTACTACAGGTAATTCGAACACTGCGCTAGATGCAACAACGGCTACCACTGCTGGTTTTGCTTTCCGAATCGTTGATTTTGTTGACGCACCGGGAAGTACAGTTGGTGACGCATACACTGATGTGATCGTGAAGTTTAATCCCGGTTCACATTCTTACACTAACCAGACAGGTATATAAGGAGACTTGAGATATGGCTATTTCACGAGCGCAACTCCTCAAGGAACTCCTTCCGGGTTTAAATGCCCTGTTTGGCCTTGAGTATGCAAGATATGGTGAAGAAACTAAGGAAATCTTTGAGACAGAGACTTCTGACCGTTCCTTTGAAGAAGAGGTGAAGTTATCAGGCTTTGGCGCTGCCCCCGTTAAAAACGAAGGCGCGGCTATTGCTTATGACAACGCCCAAGAAACTTACACAGCGCGTTACGTCAATGAAACGATTGCTATGGGATTCTCAATAACTGAAGAAGCTATTGAAGATAACCTGTACGATTCGCTTTCTGCACGTTACACAAAGGCACTAGCGAGAGCTATGGCTTACACCAAGCAGGTTAAAGGTGCAACCATACTCAACACTGGTTTTGCTGGTGGCCCTACTTATGGGGACGGCCAGACTTTGTTTTCAACAGCGCATCCACTAGTTTCTGGTGGGACTAACTCAAACACTCCAGCTACTGGCGTTGACTTAAACGAGACTTCCTTGGAAGCAGCGGTTATTTCAATAGCAGGTTGGACTGATGAGCGTGGTCTGTTGATTGCTGCTAAACCTCGTAAGCTTGTTATTCCTCCTGCGTTGCAATTCGTTGCTACACGCTTGATGGATTCTGAGCTTAGGGTTAGCACGGCTGACAATGACATCAACGCCATCCGCAATAACGGCACAGTTCCAGAAGGTTATACAGTTAATAACTATCTGACTGACGGTAATGCGTGGTTCTTGATGACTGACGTGCCAAATGGTTTGAAGCACTTTATCCGTACCCCAATGTCTACATCTATGGATGCTGACTTTGATACTGGTAATAGCCGCTATAAAGCCCGTGAGAGATATAGCTTCGGCGTATCTGACCCACTGGGTATATACGGCTCACCGGGTGCTACTTAAACCACCCCCTAAAATCATAATGATTTTGACCCCGCCTTGTGCGGGGTTTTTTATTGGGGTACACTTTCTACAATCGGGATTAACCCGTATATCTGACAGCGCCCGACTGACTTCATGCAGACAGATATACCCCAACTCGCATGAGAGGAATTTATAATGGCTAGAACTACTTTTTCTGGGCCTGTCCGGTCACTCAATGGATTTGTTTCCGCTGGGCCGGGAGCGGCACAAACAATCACTGCTAACAACACTACGTTAGCTCTTTCTATTTTTCCTACTCCTACAGTAGACGCTAATAATAACCCTACTGGGGCTATAACTCCGGGTAATGCAGGGGTTATTAATGTCTATGGTTCAGATAATGCAGCGGGTGCAGGGCAACTAACACTTCCCGCTATACTGGATACTGTGCCTTCAAGCACTACTCCCGCCACTGATCCTACAGCTCCTGACCAACAGAACCAACTAGGTGCTCAGATTATTGTTATTAGCGCGTTTGACCTTGCTAATAATCTGGTCATTAAACCTTCTGGAGCTGATGTGTTTACAGGGTATGCAATGTCTGTAGATTCAGCAGGACTTACTAAGACGTTTCTAGCTACACCAAATGATACTACCTTCACTTGGAATGGCGGTACTACGGGTGGTGACATAGACAGTATTATTAAATGTACTATTGTTGCTGCTAACACATGGTACGTAGAAGCGGTATGTTTTGGTGCTGCTGGTGGTGCTGGTGCTACTCCGTTTAGTGCTTAATACTAACTTTGAGGAGTAAATTATTATGGCCGATGCACTTACAAGCCAAGTAATACAGGACGGTGGGAGAACTGCCGTCTTGAAATTTACCAATGTCAGTGACGGAACAGGGCAATCCGAAGCAGTTTTAGTAGATGTTTCTAGTCTTTCTGCTGATCCTGTAACCAAGCAAGCGTGTACTGGAGTTACCTTACAGAAGATTACCTTTTCTAATATTGGGATGGGTGTAGAGCTTTTGTGGGATGCTACTACTAACGTACCTCTTTTAAATCTACCACAAGATTGGGAAGATACCATTGACTTTTCAGATTTTGGTATCCCTAACAACAGTGGGGCAGGTAGTACAGGAGATATTTTAGTGACTACGGTAGGAGCTAACACATCAGATACGTATTTGTTAGTAATTACGGTAACTAAATCGTATGCCAGCGTCTAAGAAAAAGGGAACGATGAAAGGCCACACCATTAAAGGTGGTCATAAGCGTCCGACTAAATCTGGCGCAGGTATGACCAAGAAGGGTGTGGCTAAGTACCGTAAGGACAACCCCGGCTCTAAACTCAAGACAGCCGTTACTGGTAAAGTGAAGAAGGGCAGCAAGGACGCAAAGCGGCGTAAGTCGTTCTGTGCGCGTTCTGCTGGTCAGATGAAAAAATTTCCAAAAGCAGCTAAGAACCCTAATTCTAGGCTGCGTCAAGCTAGAAAACGGTGGAAGTGTTAGTGCCTAGTAAAACGAAGAAACAAGCAAAATTTATGGCAGCAGTAGCTAACAGTCCTAAGTTTGCTAAGAAAGCGGGAGTCCCACAAAGTGTGGGTAAAGAGTTTGCTAAAGCAGACAAAGGTAAAAAATTTAAGGAGGGCGGTATGCCTAGTAGAGCACATGATAAAAAAGTTATTCGTAACTTAGATGACGAAATCTATAGAATTGCCCCCAAGGAACGTAAGGGTGGAGCAGAAGGTAGGGATGCCCGTGAAGAACGTTTACGCATTAATCGTGAAAAACGCTTTGAAAAGAACAGGTTAGACGGTATGGCTGCTGGCGGTAAAGTTAAAAAGCAGGGGTACAATGACCGACTAGATGAGTCTTTAGGTGCTAGGAATGGCAAGAAGTCTCAGAGCCTTAAATCTCGTAGGGACGAAAGCAAAGGCATGGAGAAGTCTAGGGGTAAAGGTGCGTATTCAGGCGCTTCTACTATGATGGCGAAAGGCGGCGCAGTAGGCAAAAGCAGTGCTTCAAGCCGTGCTGACGGTATTGCTGTAAAAGGGCATACTCGTGGAAGAATAGTTTAATTAGTTGATTTTTAAGGAGATATATTATGGTTGGCTTATTTGGCAGACCTGATCCGGGCGAAACACCCGCCCCTAAAGCAAAACCTAAAGCAGAGCCTAAGAAAGCTGCGCCTAAAAAGGCGGCAAAGAAAAAAGCTAAGTGAGGTAACTTGCATGATGAAGTGTCGAGGCATGGGAGCAATAAGCCCAGACAAGATGCCGAAAAAAAGCAGGAAACTTAAAAAAGGTGGCTGGATTCAAAAAGCTATAAAAAAACCGGGTGCGTTGCGTAAAGAGTTAGGGGTAAAGGCGGGGGAGAAAATACCCGCTAAGAAATTAAATGCTGCTGCCAAAGAATCCGGTAAATTAGGACAACGTGCACGTTTAGCCAAGACATTAAGAGGTATGGCATAAATGATGAAGTGCAGAGGGATGGGTAGAATAAGACCCGTAGCATTTAACACAGGTGGCCCTACCCACGATGCTTGTTATCGAAAGGTAAAAGCTCAGTACAAAGTGTTTCCGTCTGCTTATGCGTCAGGAGCTATAGCTAAATGTAGGAAGAAAAAAGCTCGTGGCAGTTCGTAAAACTAAAAAAGGAGCTGCCTTAAAACGCTGGTTCAAGGAAGATTGGAAAGATGTGCGAACAGGCAAGGCTTGTGGACGGCAGAAAGGAGAGAAAAGGGGTACTCCTTATTGTAGACCAACAAAGAGGGTGTCCAGTAAAACACCTAAGACCTCTTCTGAAATGACTACTTCAGAGAAAAGAAAAAGAGTTGCACAGAAGAAAAGGTTAGGACAACCAGCAGGTAAGCCAAGAAGAGTTCAAGCGGCGAGGCGCAAAAAACCCGCAGCTAAGAAAAAACGATGATTAATCAACAAGATAGAACAGATATAGTTAAAGAAATTAAAGATTGGTCTAAGTACGTATTAGAACCACGTAACCCAGAATTTAATAATATACCAGCGTGTCCTTATGCTAGGGCAGCGTGGAAAGAGGGTAAAGTGGGCATAGTTTTTAAAGAAGATAAATCTTATGGACTACTTTCTAATACTTTAAAAAATTGGGACGATAGCAAGGATTTAGTAATCATAGTCGATACTGCGTTCATAAAAAGAGAAGACAGGTTTCATAAATACCACGATATAATTAACCAACGTATTTCTGAAGACATGTATAAAGACAAGGACTTATGGGTAATGGGGTTTCATCCTGACGATGATGAACAAGAGTTATTAGACAATGAAGCATTTGAACCAGAAACAGATGTTGAATATGCTTTAGTATTTGTACAGCGATTATCTAAATTAGAAGAAGCTGCGGAAAAGTTAAAGTCTTTGGGCTATTACGAGAAGTATTTCCAAGAGTATGATGTAGAACCAATGTATAAATTACGTAGTAAATTTTATAGGAGATTACAAGATGGCAGGTGCTAAAAAGAAAGGCCCAGTTAGAAAGCGTAAAATGCGTGGGGGCGGCATGGCAGTTACTAAAAAAATGCGCGGTGGTGGTATAGCAAAAAAGAAAGGCCCAGTTAAAAGAAGAGGACGCTAAAATATGGCTACGTCTGGCACTACAGCATTCACAATGGACTTCACAGAAGTTGCTGAAGAAGCTTTTGAACGTGCTGGGCGTGAGCTTCACTCCGGTTACGATTTAAAGACTGCTAGGCGTTCCATGAATTTGCTTACCATAGAGTGGGCAAATCGTGGGGTGAATATGTGGACTATTGACGAGGGGTTTGTAAACCTTGGCCAAGGGACTGCTACTTACAATCTCCCTGCGGATACTATTGATTTACTTGAACAAGTTATTCGTACTAACGAAGGTAGCACTACTCTACAGACTGACCTGAATCTTTCCCGTATTAGTGTAGACAATTACGCTTCTATCCCTAATAAACTTACGCAAGGTAGACCTATACAGTGTTGGGTAGACCGTTTGCGTGACCAACCTACCATTACGGTGTGGCCTGTACCTGACCAAGGTACAACAGTAGACCCTTATTACGTGGTTAGGTATTGGAGGCTACGCCGTATACAGGATGCGGGTGCTGGCGTACAGACCCCTGATATGCCGTTTAGGTTTTTTCCTGCGTTAGTGGCAGGTTTGGCGTACTACATAGCTACTAAATTACCTGAAGGTATGCCACGTTTAGAGATGTTAAAAGCGCAGTATGATGAGCAATACACGTTAGCAGCGGGGGAAGATAGAGAAAAAGCTTCTGAAATGCTTACACCTCGTTTGTATGGGCCTAGATAGCTATGAGCGAAAGATTTGCATCAGGCCAGAATGCGTTAGCAGAATGTGATGTATGTGGGTTTCAGTATAGGTTAAGGCAGTTAAAGCCACTTGTTATAAAAGAAGTAGTTACGGGTATCAAAGCGTGTCCTGAGTGTTGGAATCCAGATCAACCACAGTTGTTATTAGGTACGTTCCCTGTAAGTGATCCACAGGCGATACGTGACCCAAGACCCGATTTTACAGGGTATCCTGAAAGTCGAGCGCGATTACAACCAGCAGACCCTATTTTTGCTTTTGGGCATGTTGGAGAAGTGTCTATAGTGCTTACCACTACGTTGACGGTAACAGTAGCCACAGGCACAAACGTATACGGCACAGGTAATAAATTTTATATAGATGGTGTGGTAAGTCCCACATTAACTTTGTTTGAAGGGAATACTTATAAGTTTGACCAATCAGAGGGTACAAATGGTACACACCCATTAAGGTTTTCAACAACCCCGAATGGAACGTGGGGTGGAGGGGTAGAGTACACTACGGGAGTAACTATCAGTGGTGTACCGGGAAATGCAGGAGCGTATACACAAATAGTAGTAGCAACAGGAGCACCTACGCTACACTATTATTGCGCTGCCCATAGTGGTATGGGTGGACAAGCAAACACACCAACTTAACGAGGTGAAATGATGGGCAAGATTAAAGTAAAAAAGGTGGGGGGTATTAAAGAATACAACCCCGGCACAAAAGTTAACTCCCCAGAACAATCTTCTGGAACAGTTAAAACTAGTGGAATAAAAATACGCGGTGTTGGCGCAGCCACTAAAGGTATTATGGCTCGTGGGCCTATGGCGTAGGGAGTGTTAGGTGAACTACACCGAACTTAAAACCAATATACAAGACATTTGTGAGCATACGTTTACGAATGACCAGTTGGCTATGTTTACGCAACAGGCCGAGCAGTTGATATTTGCTACGGTAGATTTACCTGCTATGCGTAAAAACCAAACAGGTAATATGAGTCTTAACAACAAATACCTTACGATGCCATCCAATATACTTTATGTGTATTCTTTGGCAGTTATAGATGGTGCTGGGAACTACCATTATTTGCTGAACAAAGACGTTAGTTTTATGCGAGAAGCTTACCCTTTACCTACAGCCACAGGTCTACCCGTGCATTATGGTATATTTGGCCAGACTACGTTTATTCTAGGCCCAACCCCTGATGCGGCGTATCAGTCAGAAATTCATTTTGCTGAGTACCCTGAGTCTATTGTTACAGCGGGAACTACATACTTAGGCACAGAGTTTGATTCAGCATTACTTAATGGGGCTTTAGTACAAGCTATACGGTTCCAAAAAGGTGAGCCAGACATGCTGGCGCTGTACCAAAAAATGTATATAGACGCTATGGCTCTCCTTAAAAATCTGGGTGCGGGTAGATTGGAAACAGATACTTATCGTTCAGGGGTTGTAAGGATGCCCCCCCAATAAGGATTATTTATGATTAGCACGAAAGGTGGTGCAAAAATAGGAATAGCAACAGCGACTATGGTTTCGGGTCGGGGGTTTACCCCTGAAGAACTTGCAGAGCAAGCCGTGAATGAAGTTATATCTATAGGTAGTAACTCACACCCTGTTATACAGGCGCAAGCAGAAGCATTTAGGGAAGATATTAGAAACGTAATGATAAACTATTTACGTCAGGCTGTAGCTTCTCATAATACGACATTAACCAACCGTTTTACGGATGCTGGGCATCCAGAACTAGTGAAACTATTAGAGGTCTAATATGGCAATTACAATCTCAACTGCAATGCCCACATCGTTTAAAGTTGAACTGATGAAGGGTTTACATAACTTCACCGCAGGAAGTGTTACGTTTAAGATGGCACTTCTTAAAGCTACTGCTTCTGGCAGTGGTACATACGGTGCAGCCACTACCAATTATAGTGATGTTACTGGAAACAGTGATGAGCTGTCGGGTACAGGATATAGTGCGGGGGGTAAGCTCCTTACTTCTGTTACACCTACAGCCGATGGTACAACAGCTATTACTAATTTCAGTTCAGTAACGTGGACTTCCTCTTCGTTTACAACGTGTGGAGGGTTGATTTACGACACAAGTGATTCTAACTCTGCGTGTGCGGTGTTGAGTTTTGGTGGGGATCAGACAGTAAGCACTGGTGATTTCCAAATCCAATTCCCTACAGCGGCGGCATCTACTGCGATTATTCGTATAGCGTAATAGGCCACTGCCATGAGCGGATGGGGTCAACGACCTTGGGGTCACAATCGGTGGGGTGGTCAAGCCTCTACCCTTGTAGACCTCGGTGCAACTTGGGGTGCGCGTGGCTGGGGTCAAGGCGCGTGGGGTGCTAATGGCATTTCCGTAGTTGGCACAGGGGCTGTTGGTACTGTTTCTGTAAACTATACNGCCAACATTACTCCTACGGGAGTAGAAGNTACAGGCGCAGTAGGGACAGTAACGCTGAATTANACTGGGTTAGTNAGNCCCACAGGCGTTGAAGGCACAGGTTCTATAGGTAGTGTATCCATTGTACCAAGCTTCAGTTTAACTGGGGTACAAGGGATAGGCGAAATAAACGGTGTTAGTACTAACACTAGCGAAAATATTGTACTCAACGGTGTAAGTGCAACTGGATCAGTAGGTACAGTCACCTTCAGTATTGGTAGTGTATTCACTGTTCCTAGCGGAGTAGAAGGTACAGGTGCTGTCGGTACAGCAACTCCAGCTTACGATTGGTCGTATACGGTTACAGGGGTAGAGGGTACTGGGGCTGTTGAAGCAGTTACACCTCTAGTAGTAGTTACTCCTACGGGAGTAGGCGCAGTTGGGGCTGTTGGTACGGTTACAGCAAGCTTCAGTAGTGTTGCATACCCCAACGGGGTTGTAGGTACAGGAGCTATAGGGACTGTAGCAATTAAAGGTTGGAGTTCAATAGACGTTACACAGACACCAAATTGGACTAATATAAGCACACCTCAAACTCCTAATTGGGTGGACATAGATACTGACAAAGCGGCATAGGACTTAATTATGGCAACTTATGTAAACAATTTACGATTAAAAGAAATTACTACCGGAGATGAGGATGGTACGTGGGGAACTAGTACCAATACGAACCTAGAACTCATTACCGATGCGTTGGGGTATGGCACTAAACAATTTGCGGCTGACTCCAATGAAACGTTCACTATTCCTGATGCTACAGCGGATGGCACACGAGCTTTGTATTTAAAGTTTACTTCGGCTGTTTCTCTCACTGCTACACGAACTGCCACGCTTGGCCCTAACACGGTTAGCAAAATGTGGATGATTGAAAACGCTACTACTGGTGGTCAGTCAATTGCTATCAAGCAGGGTTCTGGTGCAGAAGTCACCATAGGAACTGGGGAAAAAGTATTTGTATACACTGATGGTGCAGGGGCAGGTGCAGCGGTATTTAATGCTAATCCTACTGAAGCAGGGTCAGGTACGGTTAGTTCTGTAAATGTCTCTGGAGGTACAACAGGGTTAAGTTATAGTGGTGGCCCAATAACCTCATCAGGCACAATCACTACGGCGGGGACTTTGGTAGTAGCTAACGGTGGTACAGGGCTTACTAGTTTAGTGAATGCAGATATTGCTTCAGCAACCACCGTAGACCTTACTAGTGCCACGGGTAATGTAGCAGTAATTACAGGAACAACTACTACGACTGCCTTTACAATGACGAAAGGCCAGCAGATGGTACTCATAGCTGCTGCCGCATGGCCCATGACCTTCAACGCCACTACGTGCAACATTAATGGTGGCGCTAGTTATACCTGTGCCGCAGGGGATAGGGTTTATATAACTAAAGATGACGATGATGTTATCCGAGTCTCAGTAATAAAACAGGATGGAACATCAGTTGTAACTGGAGGCCAACCCGATCCTACCTTAACAGGAGTGGGGCTAACGGCTACAGAAGGGCAGTTTATTGTAGCTACAGCAGGAAGTATTACTATAAACCTACCTGCCAGCCCATCGGCGGGTGACTTTGTTATTGTGAAGGATGGAACAGGGGCTGCTGCCACTACGAGTTTTACAGTAGCTACAACAGATGGTGCAAACATAGCCAGTTCAGCTACTAATCTGACGTTTGACAAGAACTTCGCTGAAATAACAATGACCTACATCAACGGTGCTATAGGTTGGAGCGTATAAATGACTAATTTAGCCGATCTGCTGCCAGCAGGTGGCGGTCAAAACAACACAGACTTTGTAGCTGACGGAAACATCTCTTCGGGTGCGCCCGTTATTCTCACAGCGGCGGGGAAGGCTGCTCCTATTAGTGGCTCCCCCACAACTATTGGATCACCTACCGATATCTTGTATCAAGTGATGAACCCGCAGATTATTTCAGAAATTACGGGAACTAATAAAACGTATGCGGGTTTACAAGACTACAATGGCGGCTCTAACAAAGGAACAGGGTATATTTTATCAGCTTCAGGTAACGCCATCACCGTAGGGGCAGGAGCAGATTATACCTCGGTGGAACCTTATTACCCTATTAACTGCTATGACAGTGTGAATAGTCGGATTGTCCAATGTTGGCAAGAAACGGGAAGCCCACGGTTTCTAAAAGTTTGTGTAGGTTCCGTTTCTGGCACAACTATTACTTGGGGTACTCCCGTTAATGTGAAACAGTGGTCAACAGGGACGTTTTTGTTTTACGCAAGAATGGCGTTTGATCCTGACACGGGTAATTTTTGCATTTTTTATATGGATGGCACTAACTCTAACTACGGAACCACGTTTTGTGGAACAGTTCAAAGCGGAACAACCACAGTAACAATGGGTACTTCACCATCGGTTATAAATTCCGCAGTTTCTTCTCTTCAGGGATTATGTTACGACACAACGCAAGACAGGTTTATTTTTATTTTTGATCAAGGGGGCAATTCGTTTTATGCCAGAGCGGGTACTTGTTCAGGGTCAGGTACTGGCGCAACAATAGGCTCTCTTGGTACTGCGGTAGAAATTGGTTCTAGCACTGTTGTAAATTCGTGGCCTAAAGTCATACATGACTCCACAGCGGGTAAAAATATTATTTCTTATATTAAGTCAGGTACTGGTCTAAATGCAGTAACTGCGACAATAGATGCTTCTACAAATGCCGTGACACTAGGCACTATTAATACGGTCTTAGGATCAGTACCAACGTCAGACAGTCTGGGCCTTGCTTATGATCCCACTGCCAATAAAACATTATTAGTTTATCGGGATAATTCAAGTCCTTATTACAGTTATTATATTGAGCTTACTGTGAGTGGGTCAGATATAGTGGCAAGTAGCTCTACCGTACTTTATTCGCAAAGTTCGCAATATAAAGGTTTGGCATATAACGCCACTGAACAAGAAATAGTAATAGTTATTGGAGATGCTTCTGTTGATTACAATAAAGGGTTTGTTTTTGTCTTCGAGTCCTCAAACCTCACCTCAACAAACCTCTTAGGCATCGCCTCTGGCGCAATAAGCGACACAGCGACAGGCACGATAAACACTTGGGGTTCTAGGAACGAGGTGCAAACAGGTTTGACAATAGGTTCTGATTACTATGTTCAGGCTGTGGACGGCACAATAACGGCGGGATCGACAAACATCGCTTACGATATTTCTTCACCTACTTACACCCAAGCATTTTCAGTATCCGCCAAAGAAACAGACCCCAACGGCATAGCATTTAATGTCGCTGGCACAAAAATGTTTGTTGTTGGAAGCTCGTCTGACGCAGTTCACGAATATGCCTTATCCACGGGCTTTGATATTTCGACTTCCGTTTTTACACAGACGTTTAGTGTTTCTGGTCAAATGAGCCATCCTAGAGGTCTTGCTTTTAATCCTGATGGTACGGAGATGTTTGTTGTAGATGGGACTGCTGGGGGGATACGTCAGTACACACTTTCTAGTGGTTTTGACCTATCTACTGCGTCATACACTCGTAACTTTTCAACAGCATCTCAAGACGCTGATCCGCATGGAGTAGATTTTAATCCTACAGGAACTTTGATGTTTGTAACTGGCGTGGGAAGCGATGCAGTCAATGAGTACGCTTTATCAAGTGGGTTTGATATTTCGACCGCTTCTTTTACAGACGCATTTAGTGTAACGGCCCAATGTGACCCGCAAGATGTAGTTTTTAACACCGATGGTACGGAGATGTTTGTGGTAGGAGTTACCAACGATACAGTTTTTAAGTACACACTCTCTAGTGGTTTTGATGTATCTACCGCCTCGTATGCTTCAGTAAGTTTTTCTGTGGCTAGTCAAGATAACGAACCTAAAGGCATGACTTTTAGCGCAGATGGGAAAAAGATGTTTATTGCAGGTAGTCAAAATGATTCTGTCTATCAATACGCGACAACTGCCACTTCTTTTTCAACCGATTACCTTATCGGCAAAGCAATTACAGCCACACAGATTAACATTAAGGACTATACAGGATGACGAATCTCTCTGATCTTTTTCCTGCGGGAGCGGGGAAGCAAGTAAGTTTCACGGCAAGTGGTAACGTCACCTCGTCAGGCAAGCCTGTTATCTTGAACAGTAATGGTACTGTGAGTGAGGTATCCCTAACTGCTTTTTCCAACGGGTCACCAACAGCTTTTTCAACCACAGCCAGTTTAGACGGCTACCCTGCTGCAACGTATGATCCTAACGCTGATAGGATTGTTGTGATTTATCGAGATGCAAATGATGGGTATGTGGGAAAAGCAGTGGTAGGTCAAATAAGCGGTAACAGCGTGACCTATGGTACACCTAGCACTTTTTCTGGCAGTAATAGAATATACAACAATATGGTCTGCGCTTATTACCCAGCATTTCAAAAGATAGCGATTGTATACGCAGATATAGATAACAGCAGTTACATAAGTGGATTAACAGCAACAGTTGATCCTTCCGACAACAGTATTACTTTTGGAACAGTACAAGTTGGAATACTCGACACAGG
>JGI25128J35275_1000193_pt1 | contig 19485 bp, 23 predicted proteins | sample ETNvirenome_2_60_FD_35275 | JGI IMG/M metagenome (IMG submission 35275)
CAACACAGAACCTCTACAGGTAGATTCAGTGGTGCTGATCCTAATATGCAGAATATGCCTAGAGGTGGCACGTTCCCTGTTAAGAGAGTATTTGTATCAAGATGGGAAGGTGGCAAGATATTGGAAGCAGACTTTGCTCAGTTAGAGTTTAGAACTGCGGCCTTTCTATCACAAGATAAAACTGCAATGAAGGAGATTGAAGATGGATTTGATGTGCATAGTTATACTGCTAGTGTTATTACTGACGCTGGGGAGAAAACTTCTAGGCAAGAAGCGAAAGCTCACACCTTTGCACCCCTCTACGGAGCAACGGGGTTTGGGAGATCACCTGCTCAAGCTACATATTATAAACACTTCACGAAAAAGTACAAAGAGATTGAGCTATGGCACTCCCGATTGGCTAAAGAAGTTTTAAACGATGGTAAGATAACTACACCAAGTGGTAGAGAGTTTGAGTTTCCTGATGTACAGAGATACTCAAGTGGTAAGATATCACACTTCACACAAGTTAAGAACTATCCAGTGCAATCATTCGCTACTGCTGACATAGTGCCTTGTGTCTTACTTGATATTGAAGACAAACTAAAAAATTTACAATCATGTATAGTTAATAGTGTGCATGATAGTATAGTGATAGACGTACATCCATCTGAAGAAAAAGAGGTTCTAACTGTAATAAAAACTGTAGATAGCATCTTGAAAAATTTAATTCAGATACAATTTAAAATAGAGTTCAATGTGCCACTAAAATTAGATGTAAAGTTAGGGGATAATTGGCTTGACACTAAAGACGTTGTATGATAAAACTAAGGAACTTTTATAGGAGATTATTTACATGAGCAATATTGTAAGCATAAATACAGATAATTATTCTGCGATGGCAAAAGCTATGGGTATGGAACAAGAAAGCAGTAAGTCTGCAAGTACACTACCTAGATTAAAACTTTCAAAAGAAACAATAATGGGTCAAAAAGAAGTTGATGGTGTTATGGAGACTGTTGTTAAAGTAAATCCTGGATCATTCTTTTTAGAGTTTCCTGAAGAAAACGATACCCACTACTATGCAAAAGGTTTAACCATACGACCTTTTATGCAAAGATTTTTTTTAAGAAAATGGGTTAATGGTCTTGAGGGTAAAAAAGGCTACTTCGTTAAGTCCTTAATGTCTGACAACTTGAATGTAGACCTCAAAGATAGTGGTGGCACTTTTAACTGTGGTAGACCTAGTGGGTATATTAAGGACTTCAAAAGTCTTGATATAAAAATGCAAGAGCAAATTAAAGCAGTAGATAGAGTAAGAAGTGTTTTTGGAACTGCGACTTTTGACAAAGTTATAAACAGCGATGGCACTGATTCAGATAAAGAAATAAAAGATGTTCCTTTTATTTGGGAAGTTACTGGTGCAACTGCATACAAAATAGTAGGTGAAACTTTTAAGGCACTTTCAACTATGAAAAGATTACCTGTTCAGCATAGTATGAAATTAACAACAGAAGCAAAATCTTTACAGAGTGGTGGCTCATTCTTTGTTCCAAAAATAAATCCTAACTATAAACAAGTTTTAAAAGTAGATGAAAAAGAACAAGAAATTTTTGGTAACTTCATAGCTTGGGTTGAGGGATTTAATGGGTATATATCATCATCTTGGGATGAAAAGAATCGCAACAACGTATCTGAAGAGGATATGAAGGTTGTAGACGAGTTCATTGAAGTTGATGATAATGACGAGAAGTAATAATCCCTTCAAGGTTCATAACATAAACTATCTTTCTCCGAGTAGTATAAATACTTATATTAGTGATACTCCAATGTGGGTTGCTAGATATTTATTCAATGCTAAATCTCAAGGTGGNGCAGGTGCTATGCGAGGTATAGCAGAAGAGTTTGTACTATCAAATAAGTATGAGAAAGGTTTCTTTGACTTTGATCTTTTAGATGTTAAATTTATGTCACTGTGTGCAGAAGCTAATCTAGATTTAGGTGATATGAAAACAATCAAAGAAAAGAAAGTCTTGAAAGACTATGGTAATATAATAGATAAAAACTTTAACTATGAAACTCTTGAAGATTACCAAGAGAAAGTTGAAGTAGAGGTTGAGGATCTACCCGTGCCAATAATGGGGTATATTGACTTCAGATTCAAAGACACTATAGTAGATCTAAAGACAACAAGTAGGATGCCTTCAAAGCCAACTGAAGCACAACACAGACAAATGGCTTTGTACTCTATGGCATATCCTAAAAAGAAAGTGGAACTGTTCTTTGCTAGTCCAAAAGACTACAAAAAGTTTCCATTAAAGAATCTGTCTGCGTACAAAAAGCAATTAAAGAAAGTGGCTTTTAGTATACAGAAGTTTTTGTCTATCAGTGATGATAAACATGAGTTGGCTTCTCTAGTTTATCCTAACTATGATTCTTGGATGTGGTCTAGTGACATGAAAGATAAAGCTAAAAAAATATGGAATGTTACGTAGTGTCTCCTCACAGAGCGTATCGTAATGCATTAAAAAATGGATATAGGAGTGGCTTAGAGCATAAACTTTCTCTCTATCTTAAAAGTCTAAAGTATAAATTTGCATACGAGACTATAAAAATAGAGTGGCAAGATTTAGCTTATCGCACCTATACTCCAGATTTCATACTTAAAAATGGAATAATAATAGAGACAAAAGGTAGATTTATAGCTGCTGATAGAAGAAAACATCTTGCCATAAAAAAGCAACACCCTTCTTTAGATATTAGATTTGTATTTGAAAACAGTAGAAACAAACTTAGAAAAGGTGCTAAGTCAACATATGCACAATGGTGTATCAAGTATGGCTTTCGTTATTACGATAGAATAATACCCGAAGATTGGTTAAAAGAAAAGGGTAAGGATAAACACCCAAAGTTTATTAAGTATAATGGAATTAAAATAAAATAGGGAGACTATACATGAAAGACAAACAAGGCAAACCACCAGGAAGAGATGATTTTTTCTTAGTAATGAGTCCAATGGTGGATGACGAGAATAGATGGACTGGTGATTTTCATATTAATATAATCACTCAGCACGATAACAAATTAGATAGAGATGATTATCTAGCTATAATGGACTATGTAAGATTTACTGCGGCCTCTGTGTCGTTGATGGAAACAAATCCTAGATATAGAGAAATGTTAGAAGAACAAGCAGACATACATCTTCCAAGAGAAAAAGTTAAAAAGTCGTTGAAAACAGTTAAAACGAATGATAATGTCATAACAGTTGATTTCAAAAAGAAAGATTAATATGTTAAGGCATTTGGAGTACATGAAGATGAGAGCAAAACAAGCCGAAGAACAGTCTGATAGTGTAGAGATACAAGACATGGTAAACAGTCCACCTCACTATAACAAGAGTGGTATAGAATGCATTGAAGCTATCAAAGCTATGACTGGAGAAGGTTTTCAATTTTATTTACAAGGAAATATTATGAAATATCTTTGGAGATACAGATATAAAAACGGTGTAGAAGACCTAAAAAAAGCAAAATGGTATCTCAGTGAGCTTATAGACAACGTTGAGGAAGATGATACAACTTAAAGTTTTATGTACTATTTATGTAGATGAAGAAGAATATCCGATACCTGCTGATGGCAAGGTAGAAATAGAAGTAGAAGACTACTTGCAAGATGTCTTCCACGACATGGAAGGTTTGAAAGTAAAAAGTTTGAAAGTTATTAGGAGTGACAGATGAATAATTATTTACCCACAGATTACCAAAATTTTATTGCGTTGTCTCGTTACGCAAGATGGAAAGATGACGAACAGAGAAGAGAGACATGGTTGGAAACTGTGGATAGATACTCTGATTATATGGAAAATCACCTTAATAAAAAGCATGGTTATAATCTAACCAAGGCTCTGAAAGAAAAACTAAACAATGCTATTGTATCGTTAGGTGTCATGCCTAGTATGAGAGCATTAATGACTGCTGGTGTAGCTTTAGACAGATGCCATGTTGCAGGATATAACTGTAGCTATATACCCGTTGATAGTCCTCGTAGCTTTGATGAATGTATGTATATACTCATGTGTGGAACTGGAGTAGGATTCTCTGTTGAAAGAGAGAATGTAGACAAACTACCTATAGTCAATGAGCACTTTGAGGATAGCACTACAGTTATAACTGTTGCAGATAGCAGACCAGGATGGGCGAAAGCTTTGAGAGAGATGATCGCTATGTTATACGTAGGACAGATACCTAAATGGGATGTCTCACAGATAAGACCTGCAGGTGCTAGACTAAAAACATTTGGTGGTAGAGCATCAGGTCCTGCTCCTCTAGAAGATCTATTTAAGTTTTGTATTGAGAAATTTACAGGAGCAAAAGGTAGAAGACTGTATCCTATTGAGTGCCATGATATCATGTGTAAGATAGGAGAAGTTGTAGTCGTTGGTGGTGTTAGACGATCTGCTCTCATCTCTCTGTCTAACTTAGGCGATGATCAAATGCGTCATGCTAAGTCTGGTCAATGGTGGGAGAATGAAGGACAGAGAGCACTAGCTAATAACTCTGTAGCATTTAAAGGTAAACCTGAGATGGGCACATTCATGAGAGAGTGGACTGCTTTATATGAATCTAAGTCAGGAGAACGTGGTATCTTTAATCGTCAATCTGCTAAAGTAAAAGCAAGTGAGAATGGCAGACGAGATGACAACTATTACTTTGGTTGTAATCCTTGTAGTGAGATCATACTTAGACCATATCAGTTTTGTAATCTTACTGAAGTTGTTGCACGTGAAACAGATGACTTAGAGTCCTTAAAAGATAAAGTTAGAATGGCTACAATATTAGGTACATTCCAATCCACACTTACAGACTTTAAATACCTACGTAAAATATGGAAAGACAACACTGAAGAAGAAAGATTGCTAGGAGTTTCACTAACAGGTATTCTTGACTGCCCTATCCTAAATAGTAATTATTATGAGTTGGCAGATGTTTTAGAAGAATTAAAACAAGTAGCTATAGAAACTAACAAGAAGATAGCCAAAGACTTAGGCATTCCTCAGTCAACTGCTATCACTTGTGTTAAGCCTAGTGGCACAGTGTCTCAGCTAGTTGATAGTGCAAGTGGCATACACGCAAGACATAACCCTTTTTACATTAGAACTGTGCGTGGTGACAACAAAGATCCACTTACTCAGTTTATGAAAGAGGCAGGCATACCCATAGAGCCTGATGTTATGAAGCCTGATAGTGTATCTGTATTTAGTTTTCCTATGAAGTCACCGACTGGTGCTATTACTAGAACTAAGATGACTGCAATAGAGCAACTAGATTATTGGCTACTGTTTCAAAGACATTGGTGTGAACATAAACCCTCTGTTACTATATCTGTCAAGGAACACGAATGGATGGATGTAGGAGCTTGGGTGTATAGAAACTTTGACGAGGTATCTGGAATATCTTTCTTACCTTTTAGTGATCACACTTATGCACAAGCACCCTATCAAGATATTGACGAAAAAGAGTACATAGAGTTGACAAAGAAAATGCCATCTGCTATAGATTGGAGTAAGCTTCAAGAGTTTGAGAAAGAAGATACAACTACGGGAACTAAAGATTTAGCTTGTGTTGCAGGTTCTTGTGAAATTGTAGATATTGAAGGGAGATAGATATGAGAGAGATGTTATTATCAGCTTTAAAATCCTACTATGTAGGACATATAAATAAACATATTGCTAATGTTGAGATATACTTGAGTAGATCTACTGGTATTGGAGAACATTCTGATATCATAGAAGCTATGGATAAAGAGATAGCAGAGATTGGTAAATACGATGATAGATTATCAATGATACTAAAGTACCTTGAGAGAAAGTCAAATGTCCAAGAAGAAGAAAAGAAATCCAAATCTAAGTAAGTATGATGCACCTCTACGCATACAATTTGATAGAGGTGTTAATGCTTTCAAAGGTAAGCAGTATATAAAGAATGTGAAAGGACACAAAGTCATAGCGACAGAGAGTCCATATCATCTAAACTCTATGCAGTATAGAGAGTGGCAAAGAGGTTTTAACCATGCTTACTTTAAGCAGTTGGAGAAAGTAAAAAAGGATGAGGCTGGAAGAGGAAGCTAGAAAGTATATGGAAAAGCACAATAAAACTTTTCCTAAACGATTAGAAGAAATTATAGAGAACTTGAAGCGAATAGAAACAATCGCTGAAGTTACGTTAAAAAAGTTAAAGGAGTTAAATAATGCAAAAAATAACTCCAACACATGATCTGTCTTGGTATTTAAAATGGACAGGTTCAATGTTCATCATGTCAGGGATAGTATGTAGAGCAGTAGGAGTTTTCCCCTTGTTTGACCTCTGCTCTTCATTCATAGGCACTGGGTTGTTATCAGCTATGGCTTATCTCTGGCATGATAGAGCATTACTGATGGTTAATGGGGTAGCTTGTGCCGCATTAGCTATGGGTATTCTTAGACATATATCTACTTAATTATCTTTACCTATATTCTTTGGTAGTGGTTGCTGATTCTTGTATGTCTTTGACATATGTTTAGGTAAGTATTCCCAATAAGGTGTTTCTCTTCTTCTTTCAAAATAGTTAAGTCTAGCCTTTTTAAACAATTCAACACCATGACTATCTAACAAAACTGCTTTACCATAGGCAGTAGCTGCTTGTTTAACTTCATTTATCATCTGTTTTTTCTCATATGGCAAAGCTTTTTTGTAAGCTTCTGTTTGTATTAGTTCTAAACCATACTGATGAAACTGAGCACCTGTATATCCTTCTAACATCGCATATTGTTCTAAACTTAGCTCAACTCTAGTGCCATCAAATCCTTCAATAGACATTTTTCTAGAGGGTCTACTATGAGCATATTCCATTTTAACTAATTCTTTTGCAAAGGGGTCATCTTTTATGGAGTATTCTCTAGTTATACTTCCTACAACCTCTAAGATATCGCTAACTAATCCTCTATCTTCATACTGTTCTAAGTACATTAATCTACCAAACATATCATGTCTAATAGGTAAATCACGTCTTAGAAAAGGTATGGCATCTTTTATGACATCCAAGGCAGTATAAGTATCTCTAATAAAAGGATCACTAGTTCTACCATAAGATCTAAGAACGTTAGGTGTTACTGCACGAGCTGCTTGTTGTGAGAATTTATCTAATGCATATTCATATGTGTTAGTTCCACCCTCTGCAGCTTTAGCAAATTGCTCTATGTCTTTTGATAGTTGAGCTATACCTGTTAACATTGCTTTATCAGCTATATTTGCCCAAGCAGAAGCTATAGTCATAGATACTCCTGTTGATAAATATTTTTCTAAATCGGCATATTTATCTGTGTCTTTTATAGCACCCATACGTCTATATATCTCATATATATCTGCACCAAATCCTATTGGTGTGGCAAAGGGGTCAAAACGATTAAAGCTATATGTTTTATCTCCTATTCTTATGGCTTTGTCTTGAAAGCCTAGACCTTGAGTTTTTACCATGTCTTGCTTATAGCCATCAGTTGTTCCTGTTATAACACCTTGAGACGCTAATATAGTTCCTCCTGCTATGACACCACTACCTGCAAGTATTCTGCCTATAGCTTCATCAGCTTCTGCACCACCTTTTGCTATAGCTCTAAGTATTGCAGGATTACCTAGAGCAAAGAATGAGTTAGTTAAAGAATATCCTGCCAAGTTTAGTGGTGTTCTTACGAAAGGTAAATATGTAGCAGTTATATTACCTAGTACAGGAACTCTTTTTATTTTAGCTACACCAGAAGCTATTTTGTTATCTTTTGTAAAAGTTATTCTTGCCGCATCTTCAAGAGCTGCTTTCTCTAGTTGAGCTGGAGTGTTATTTATTATTTTACTTACAAATTCACCATGCTTTCTAGTTCCAGGAATCAGTCCTTCTTTAGCAGCTCCTCTATATGCTTGTTGATACACAAATGCTGACTTACCCATTGTTTTAAACAAAGCATCAGTAGCTAACAATATCTTTCCAGGAAATCTAACAACACCCCCAACTATTCTTCTACCTATCCCAGCACCCTCTTGAGCACCAACTCCGACTATCTCTTCATACTCACTTCTACTCATTCTTTTTAGTTCAGGTGGTAGATCACCGTCTCTTAATACTTTTAAAAAGTTTTTTCCTGCCTCAAGCATAGAGTGTGCAGTTCCCATAGTTCTACCAGCAACTTCACTAAAATAAACTCTGTCTTTTGGAGCTTTGAGAAAAGGAGAACGAATAGCACCGACCACTGCTGCAGTTGGTGTTGCTATGATTGTTTCATATAATTGTGTAAATGCGTTACCAACAGTGTTAACTAAGTATGTACTTGGAGAGGATAGGTAGTTAAAATATATAAACTGATTTAGTTTATCTGTTTTGGTGTCTGTAAACTTATCTTTTATAAGTTTGTTTAATGCTTCGTCAGTGTTACTTGCTAAGTCTTGTGCTGCTTTACTTATTTTAGCTATATCTCCACCTAATACTGCAGCAGTTAATTCACTTATTTGTTTATTTCTAATACTGCTATTATTCCCTACGGGAATGTTGAAAGCTTGTAAAGTTCTACCTGCATTTGCTTGTAATCCTAATACTTTTTCTTGTATAGCTCTATGCCTCAACACAGCTTTAGCTAATTGACCTTGTGCCTGTGCTCCACCTTGACCTGATGCAATTAAGTCTGCTAATGATTTTACTTTATCTGCAGACGCTATAAATAATTGCCTTGTTGCAGTTACCAATTCTGGAGAACTAGGTTTTTCTCCTAATTGTTTAAAAAATTTTTCAAAGTTTTCTTCTGTTAAACCTAATTTCTTAGCTCTTTTTTTGGTGGCTTCATTACTTGCTTTACTACCCACTACTTTACCAAACTGTAGTGCATTCTGTTTACTGATGTTCTTAACCATATCGCCAACACCATCGTTGACAGTTTCAAATAAATCTTTACCCTCATTGTTTTTAAACTTTATTTCTAAATTAACTTCAGGTCTTATTTGTCCTCCAGGAGTTCTATAAACAGAATTTATTTTTGCAGCATCAAATATAGGATTAGGTAATAGTGCTTTTGATTTTCCAGTATTCTCTAATAAGTCTACAGTCTCATCTGATGCTTTCTTGGCATTTATAGCCTCTTCAGCAGAATCAACTGTCTCTTTACTAAGTGCTTTTCTTACAGGGTCTTTTGATCCTTTAAATAACAGTTTAGCTGCTCTTACACCTATTTCTATAGGGAAAGCTACTACAGCGTCTTCTATAGCCATCTTCAACCTAGACTGTGCTTCTGTATCTTTAGGGTTAGACTTTAATGCATCTATAGCGTCATTTACACCAGGAACTTCAGTTAGTTCAGGTATCTGTGCTAATATATCAGATAGTCTTCCCTCATCTCCTGCAGACACAAGCTGTGATCCCACAACAGAATCAGCAACATTGACAGCAAACTTAGCTCCTTTTGATTTTGGGTCTTTTATCTTTAAGCCTTTGGTACGTATTCGTCTAGCTAAAAGTGTACCTGCAATAAAACGTGTTAGGTCACGACCAATCTGACCTGCTATAGTTTCGTTTTTGTCTACTTCGGGAAGGATGAAAGGACTATCAGAAGTTTCTATCTCTATATCCTCTTCAGTCTTTCTTTTTATGGTAGGAACTCCATCACTAAAATCTAATCCATAAGGTACTTTTTTAGTGAAGTAGTCTGTTATTGTATCTTCTAAATTAAGAACACCTTGAGCAGCATCTCTAATACCACCAAAGAATGCTTTTGCTGTCTCACCTACAACTGTAGGCTCTTCTTCTTCTTTTTTTTCGTAGTAAGCTATAGATTCATTTAGTTTTATATTATCATTCATCTTGTTAATAGGATTACGATTAGATGAATATTTATCTAAATTTAATTTTTCACGAATCCTATCTTTATAAGTTATAGGCTTATTATTTCTACGTTTATCTTTTAGCTCTTGTAGATAATTAGTCATTTTTATGTCCTTACTAATCTAAGTTATCTAATAGAGAATCTGTATAGTTAGGACCCATTATTTTTTCTATGGCATCTAGTTCTTTAGCTAATTGCTCTTCAGCATTTTTGTCACCATTTTTTGCTAACTTAGCTAAATTTTTTAGTTGTTGCATATTTTGAGGTAGATTAGCACCACCAGCAGTTGAACTCATTCCTGGATACTGTATGCCTAATATATTAGGTATTTTACCACCCGCTTTAATTCTTATAAACAAATTATTTTTTTCTTCTATTGGTATGTTAAGTGCATCTATAGCAGCTATAACTCTTTTATCTATGGTATCCCCACTAGATGAAGCTAATAATTTTTTCACATCTGTTGGTACTGAGCCTGGAGTCACAGCTATATCATCTCTACTAGCTGTTGCTTTAGTCATACCACCCACTCGTGTGTCTATACCCCTCTTTATTCTTGAACTAACATCTGTTCCTAATCCTAATGCAGATAACAAACTACCTTGTGGTTGAGATACTTTTAAATTACCTACATCAAATTTAGGTGTTTTTACTAATTTATTCACTACGTCTTGAACTGTTAAACCACTCTCCTCTGAGTATTTAGTTGTTCCATCCCATAATCTATTTGGATCACCTCTGTAGTCTTCATCTAATGCTAATTTAGCCAACTGAGTTGTTAATCCTGCTTTTACAATAGATGCAGCTTTTGGCAAACTAAAGTTTAAACCAACTAAAGTATCTATTTCATCTCTAATAGTTTTCTTTTCTTTCTTTATTTCTTCTTCGTTTTCTAGATATTTATTTAAACCTATTTTTACAGTGTCATCAACTAGTTCATTAGTTCTCTCAACATCTTTATCAATAGCTTTGCCTACTTCAGTTGCAAATCCCTCTACAAAACCTCCCCAAAAACTCATGATGCTCTCCTAGACATTAAACCCATAGGCTCTTCTTCAGCCTCTACAGTTTCTTCTTCCATCATTTCTTCTTCGTTCTCGTCTAGACTTTGCTCTAACTCTTCTAGCACGGAAGCTATGTTAGCATCTTTAGTTTCTTCTTTTATGTCTTCTTCCATACCAGTATTGTACTTAACACCTGCCTTGTCTCCCACAAGCATCATCATTTCCATGAGCACGGGTATTACCATCATACCAGTATCAATGGTATGTCTGCCTTCCATGACACCTGCAAGTTGTATTGTATTAGCTAATGTTGTTATTGGCACACCTGACTCAAGTACCCCTACAAGTTGTTGTACAAAAGATGGGTCTTGCATTCTAGTTAAATAGTCTTGCATAACCTCATCAACAGTTACAAGTTTAGGTGGTGTTTGCCAAGGTCTAGCTCCTACTTCATGAGTAAGTGCCATTCCCGGTGTTGGTGCGTCAAATCTAGGCTGTTCCTGTTCCATTTCTCTCATCTTCTATTTTCATTAATACTTCAGCTATCTTGGCATTCTGATCTATGCCTTGAGGCTCTTTATTGTTTTTCATAGCGAGTGTTTTTCTTATCATTAAACCATCGCCTTCCATTTGATTAGAGCCATTATTTCTCATACGAGAAACTAGTAATTTCATATTTTTATATATTCTACCCGATGGATTTGTTTCCATATTAACTTCCTCCAAAAGCACTTGAGATAGCAGCTGCTCCAAGTTTACCTATAAGACCTCCAACTGCAGCCCCTCTTGTTCCTGAAGCTGCTCTTTCAGCGGCTTCTTTCTGTGCATCTGCACTAATGTTGGCAACAGTCATGTCTCTTATTCTATCAAACTCACTCTCAGAACTCTTCCATGCCCACTCCATAGTGTCTGCATAGAACTGCCATAAGTTATTATACTGTTCGTTAGATACATCTAATACAGCTTTGGCATTAAGCTCGTTGGCACGATTAACTATTGAAGTATCTGCTGTAGCTAGTTCTCTTCGCCACACTGCATTGTTTTGTGCTATAGCTAACTGATTAGTAGCATTGAATTGGTCACGTTGATTAGCAATCTCACTGTTAAATCTTTGTAGGGTGTTTAGCTCTCCTGCGTTGAACTGTGCTTGTGCGTTTGCTTGAGATGCATTCGCTTGTCCTACTGTAGCCGCAAGGTTAGCAAAAAACTGTTCTACTTGATTTTGTGATGTTGCATTGAACTGTCTAGCGGCATTCTCAGCAGCTTGATCTGTAAAGAGTGACTGTATTCTTTGCTGTGCATTGAACACATCCATCTGCTGTCTATTAGTTAAATTAGTCATGTCCATCTGTAAGAAAGACTGTGCATTCTGCACTGCTGCTTGTTGTCTATTTGTTAAGTTGGTTGTGTCTAAGTTTGCTAGTGCAGAGGCTTGAGCAACAACTAAAGCTTGTCTATTAGATAAATTGTTTAGATTTACAGTGTTTGATAATCTGCTGTTTTCTAAAAGCACTTGCTGTTCAGATGTAAAGTTTTGATTAGCTATATCACTTATCTTTGCGGCATTTTGCACTCTCGCTTGGAAACCTTGGTCAAACTCTTGACCTATAAACTGTGCTCTCTGCTGAGCTGCTAACATAGCTCTTTGTTGTCTATTTGATAAGTTTTGTGTCTCAAACTGTGCTTGTACACTTGCATCTGCTTGTGCTATTGGAAGTGCTGACTCCATAGCAGCTTGTATTAGAGCTTGACCTGCAATGCTAGATGCACCCAAACCTCTTTGTTGCATAACTGCGTTCACACCTCTGATAGCTCCTGCCGCCCACGCTGGTGGATTAGTGGCATCAAAGGTAGCAGTTAATGTGGCAAGTTGTCCTGCTACAGTTGCTTTATCGCTAGGAGTTGCAGTGGCTGCTTGTACTTGCTCAGTAAACTTTTTAGCAGTCTCTGCATTAGCTACCTCATTTATAAGCTCTCCTTCACGTACTTGTCTTTGTACGGGATTCTCTATGAGTATAGCGTTACCTTGAGCCGCTTGTAGATTACCCACGCTTGAAGCAGTTTCTTGAGCGGCTACAACTTGTGCCTTGTTGCTTATGTCACTTTGAGCGGCTTGATTAGCTGATATTGCATTTCCAACTGCAGGAGCAACTTTCTCTACTTGTAGTGCATCTGCTTGTGCTTTTTCGGGTGTAAGTGTTTGTGTGGTAGTTGCTTGAAAAGTTTGTGCTTGAGTAGGCTGTTGTAACTGACCCTCTCTTGGATCAATAAACTGTCCTGGCTGTTGTAGAGTCAACTGCGGCTGTGTAACAGCACCTACCGGTATAGCACCTGTTTGTGCTAACGTTGCAGATACTTGTCCTATGCCTTGAGGTTCACCACCAGTCTGTCCATATGCAGGTATCTGACCCTGTGCCTCTCCTAGTGTAGGTACATAAGACTGTGTTAGTGGATTGAATTGTTGTTGACTTACTTGCTCTCTAGGTGTAGGTATCCCTGGAGGAATAGATGGAAATCCTTGACCCGGCATTCCACCCTCTTGCATTCTAACAACACCACCACGAGCCATTTGCTTTGCAGCATCTTGGAAGACAATCATCTGTCTTTTCTTCTCAGGGTTTTGTTCTAAGTAATTATCAAAGTTTTCCATACTACCTGCATAACCCATACGATTGGCTATCTTTTGTAATCCTTGTGGCTTAAAGCCTTTGAACATTGCCATTATTTAGTTCCCATCAATATCTTGTCTAACTTATCTTCTAATCTTCTCATCGCATCCATTATCTCATGGACATCATCCTTAACGTCATCTTTACGTGCATACTCTTCTCGTGTTTTGTTAAGGAGTATTTGTATACGCTTGACCTCTTGAAACATCTTGTTAAATGCCCAACCGAATGGTACAACGACCATAGTTAGGATTATATTCCAAAATAACATTGCGTCTATTTCCATTTATGCCTCGTCAGGAAAATCACATATAGGTGCATTGCCTGTTGGCTTACCATCACTATCTACAGGTACATCAAACAATTTCATAAACTCTGTTACATTAGTACAGTTATTTATTTTATCTTCTATTGTTTTTGTTGCAGTTCTTACATCTGTTCTATATTTACTTATATCACTTGGTATGTCTGTACCTGCTTCTGCTTTACGTGTAACATACCAATCTGTTTTACTTAACAGACTATTAGCTGTTGTTTTTGTTTGTGCAGACCAAATTGATTTTAACCCTAGTGTAACTACTTGCTTACCATCTTTGTCTACTATTGCCTTACCATCTTTATCTACTTCATTTGTATCTGCGAGTTTTCTTTCAACACCTTTTGACCAATAGAATCTTTCATCATAACTTGTGTCATCTTCGGCTTCCCATGTTAGACCAAAACCTTTTTTATCTTCATTAGACCATATCATCCAATTACTAGGATGTTTTGTACCATCCTTGTCTGTCCAACTTTTACCTTCTTTTATGTTAACACCATTGTGTTTCCAAACCATTACTGTCTCCTATCTTGCGTTTGCATACTTAAAAGGTGCTTCGGCAAATGCTGCGTATATTACCAACTCACCACTACCATTTTCATAAACATCACCACTTCTTAATTTAAATCCATTTGATAAAAAATCAATATCATACTCATTAGTTACTTCTGATGTAGACACATTTAATAATATAATATGTCCACCCTCATCATTTGTTGGTTGTCTTGCTATATCATGCAATCTCCAATCGGCACTTCTAGCAGTATTTTTAATTAAAACCCACGCAGGTCTGAAGCCTGTGTAAACAAATGTGCCATCTGCATTTCCGTTGCCAGTAAAATTGCCAAACTTTGAGTAGCCATCTACAGAATGAAACATATAACCAACCATACTACCACCACTACTATTGTTAGTATCACCTCCGTTAACACCTACACTGAATACCGAGCTTGTTGGAGTTGTATCATTCCAAGTAGATTGACCATCTATGGTAGCACCACTACCTTCTAAGACCACATAGTCTGTGTTGTCACCATAATATACCATCCAACCTGTACCTGCTTGGTCACGACTTTTAACAATCATAAAATTTGGTGCTTGTGAAAGTCCATGCTTTATAGTTCCTGCACTTCCTGTTGCTTCATATTTTACTATACTAAAACCTGCTGTAGTGTTTGCTTGAAACGTACTATCTATAGTTCCTACTCCTGTCGCACTTGCATCATTAGTTGTGCTAGATGCTCCATTTGCTTTCCAACTCCAACCTACGTATGTATGTAAAGCATCATCTCCACCATTGACTGCTTCATATCCTGCATTTGGATAACCACTTTGAGCAGGTGCTTGACCTAATGTAAATCCATCAGTATCAAAAGAAACAAATCCACCATCACTTCTTCCATCACCAGTAGTTTGACCATTGGTNCTATTAGGTTGTAATAAATTAACAGTGCCAACAAAACCAGAAGTAGAACCATTACTAGTAGGGTGACTAGAATCAATAAGCATAGGTGATGTATTACCACTTCTTTTTTTAATTATTACTAAATCAGGCTTAAATCCAAGTCCAGTTATGGCTCTGTTGTCTGTATTGTTTCCTGTCCATAATAAAGTATTAAAATGGTCATCAGCTTGTGTCAAAGAATTAGGACTTATTGTTGGTTCAGGTAGGTTAGATGTGCATAATGCTAAATGTCCTGTTGGAACTGCATAGTAGAAGTCTCCATTCCCATTTGCATCTGTGTTGCCTTGTGCTGTTTTAGTTCCTGCAAAACTTGAATCTTGACCAAAGTTATAATAATTGAAATTCCAAAGATTACCCCCACTATTTGTACCAAAGTTATAGGGAAAATATAAATCACCTGCTGTTAATGTGCTATCAGTTCTAGCTAATGAATTGTTCCAATAATATTTTAATGTTCCTGCATCACTGTCTAAAGCAATTCCTAATATGCCTTGCTCTGCACTTGCTGTGGCTTCGTCTGCTTTATTAGTACCATCTACAGGGTTAGATGTTGAACTAAGATTTTTATATATTGTATCATTACCCCTTATGTAAGCAAGACCTGCTCTAGCTCTAAGATTATCTCCAACGTCACCACTTTGGTCTTGTTCTGCATGAAAAAAAGTTGAATTTACTACCCCTGCATATGGCATATAATAATTACTTCCATTACTTGACACACTATTAATTTCCCAATACCACTTACCAGAGGTAGGAACACCAAAAGTTGATGTGTGAACGTGTTGGTCAGTTTGTCCTACTTTTAAATTTCCTTCAGATATATTGTCAGTAGTTAAAGCAAAAGAAAGGCTATTCATTGTAGCAAAGTTATTCTCAGGACAATCAGGCATATTTGAGTCTGATGCGACTAAATTAGTAGAGGTGTAATGATTATCGTTGCCACTTGTATCTGCACCTATTGTTGACGCTGATGCTGTGCCAGTTCCAGTTTGTTTAAACTGCAATCTAAAACCATTAGTACCATATGAACTAGAATATCCTTTAGGTATCCATACACCATTTTTTGTTTCACCAAAATATGAAGCATCATATTGTGTACCATCAATAAAGTTCACTTCTGCTATATAGCCATCAAAATGTGCATAACCAGTTCCTATTTGATGAGCAACATTACCATTAATTCCATAATCAGTATTTTGTGAATAAGCATTATTTGTAGCAAAAGATGTTTCTTGAACACCATTTACATATATTTTTAATCTGTTATCTGCTGTGCCATCCGTTGTATCAAATGCAAAAACTATATGATACCAAGAACTAACATCTCTAAATCGTCTATTAGTAATTCTAAAATATGTTGATGAACCTGCTACATTTAATTTATCATTAGTATCAAACCATATATCTGTACGACCAGTATCGCCTGACCCATTTGCTCGTAAAAGACTATTGTCTGCACCTAACTCACATCTTTTTATCCACATACTTAATGTGTGTGTTTTTCTGTTACTAGCATTTGGTGTTTTTTCTAACTTAGCAGAACTTCCATCATCAAACCTCAATGACTGTGTAGCAACACCATTGTAAAAGTTATTAGGGTTAAAAAACTGTGATGAACCTGTTAAGTTACCTAGTAATGCCACTATGCAAATGCCTTCTGTACGTTACCTAATAATATGTTACTAGCTGACTGAACCACGTAAGGTATCATATCAACTGAATTAGCATCGGTGCTAAGAGTTATACCTGCACCACCTGCTGTTTCATAGTCTGTGCCTAGAGATAGTGTTCTACTACCTGTACCATCTTGTATACAGATGATAAAGCCTGACTGCCCTATCACTTCTGTTGTTGGGTTAGCAAGTGTTACATTACCTGTGAATGTCAAGATAAAGTTTTGGTATTGGCTAAAGTCAAGTGTAACACTACCTGTATTAGTTGTGTCGGTAAGTGTATCTGCTCCACCTGCTAATAATGCTAAATCTGCTGCTTTGCTCATCTATTCACCTTTCAATGCTTTCACTTCTGCTTCAAGTGTTTCTATTCTAGTCATAGCTTCTTGTAGTGCTTTTACTGCTTTCATGTAAAGTATGGAATATTTGACTGTTTTAGTTGTTGTTCCTAAACTTGTAATTACTCCGTCTTGTTCCTCTGTATCAACATCATCTGTAACAAGTCCATTCATTCCTGCTGTTTCTACTTCTTGAGCAATAACACCCAATCTCCAATGTGCATCTGAATCACCAGTAGCGACATCTGTTTTAAATTTAAACTTACGAACTTTAAGTGCTTTTATGTCATCCCATTGAGATGTAGCATCTGATATTTGTTCTTTAAGTTTTATATCTGATATTGCACCATAACTATTGTCATGATTTTTTACATCTCCATCAGAATCTATATAAAATCTGTTAGTTGTGGAATCTCTACATTCTAAGAATTTAGCAGAATTATTATCAGGTGAAGAGTTTTTAAAACGTATTTCCATTATATATTGAGCACCGGGGGATGAATTTGTATTATGAAAAAGAGTGTTATAAGTACTAGAACCAGCATCCACAAATTGATTTGCGTTTGTTGATGTTGGTGCTGCACCACTATTAAATGTACATTTTATTGGACCACCTGAAACATTTAATTTAGTGTTTGATATAGTAGTAGTAGTACCCATGCAAACTTGGTCACTTCCTGCATCAAGAAACAATAATGCTGTATCTGCGTCACCCTCAAAACGAGTGTCCATATCTGCACCACCATTATTGAAAACAGTAGCACCTGAACTAAATTTTACAATTTCTACACCACCAGTTTCTATTTTAACTTCGTTAGCATCACTAAAATTTATAAATGTGTCTGTATCACCTGAATGAATAATTTTATCAGGAATAGTTAAATCACTTGATAATGTAGTATCACCTGTTACACCAAGTGTACCTGCCATAGTAACATTACCATCAAACGTACCACCATCTGCTTTACTTACAGTGTCTGCTACCGAGAACACATCATAGACTACAATCTGTACTGAGTCACTTACAGTAGCACCTGTATCTAGCACGACTGTTGTACCTGTAGTTGCTGTGTAGTCAGATGGTATGAGAAGCACACCATTTTGATATACGTCTATGTATGCACTGTCTGTGTATGCAAGTGTCTGACTATTGTTATCACTACCACTGAAGCTCGTTTGCCCTGCTGTGGCTGTGTAATCAAAAACTCGTCTTACTCCATTTGAAGGAGATGTTCCTATGTATGGCATTTTTACTCCTTTGGGTGCTTATCTTTAACAGCTTTAATAGTCTTCTTCCAACCATCAATGCCATTATGGTATAAGTCATCTAATTGGTCTGCTATAGATGGATATGCTTCTGCTCTATCTCTCTGATACTTGTTATTGTTGTATGAGGTTTCTAGTTCTGCCATTTTTGTCTTTATGTCTGCTTTTGATATTTCAGATGTTCCATTGTGCCATTCTATTTGACAGTCATCTATATCATATCCTCTTACAACTACTTCAGCAGATGTATTTATAGCTTTTATTGCATCAGTTATTTGTATTGTCATGATTGAATTTCCTGAAGTATAATTGTACTTTTATTAGTGGTTGAACTGTTAGTTTGAAAATTTAAGGTATGACTATTAGCTGTATTTCTAACAGCACCTTGAGTTTTGTAAGTAACAGCAGATGTTGTACTTGGACTATCAAGCATCATAAAGTTATTCCAATAAGAAAGGTACATGGCTTGGGTTGTACCTAAAGCAAAATAAGTATGTAATCCACCAGTTGCATCTGAGTACCCTTGATTTATCATAGTGCTATCTCTCATTAGTCTTATTCCTGCTTGTAAATCTCCACCACCACTTCTAAAATTGTAAACTGATTGATTTATAAATATCGCTATTTTGTTGCTAGAAGATGTTGGGGTTATAGAAGCTGTCAATCCACTATCAGTAAATGTAGTGGATGTAATAGATACTTGTGTAGTTGTATCTGCTGTTACTGTTTGAATCACACTACCTGCCGACATATTAGCATCAGCAAACTGATTGGTTACAGTTCCAATTCCACTACCTATTACTTTTGTTAATGCCATCTGTTACTCCTAGCTTGGCTTGTTTGCATCGTCTCTTTGTTTGCGTGTCTTATAGTC
>JGI25128J35275_1000200_pt1 | contig 19306 bp, 14 predicted proteins | sample ETNvirenome_2_60_FD_35275 | JGI IMG/M metagenome (IMG submission 35275)
ACCTTAGTTATTCAACCTTTTTTAACTGGCAATTATTCTGGAGGTACACCAAAAGTTGATAGTTTTCTTGATCCTGTTTATTCAACTAAAGATGTAAAAGGTGCTACAGATGAAAACGGAAACGAAATAGGTGATGGAGAAGTTGACGACCCAACATTAGTACGAGGATATAGAACAGTAAAAAGATTTGAGAAGACTAATTATGCTTTTTCGCCAGGAATTAGTCTGAGCTGGAATATTAATCTGGATCGAAAAAGTGTGCGTAACTGCCGTAAATCGCAAGTGCATTTAGTAAACCTTTTACAGGCTAAACATGAAGATGCACGATTATCCTATGAATTAGGAAGGGCTAAACATTGTGCAGATCTCCTGCAAAATGGAGTTCGCTTCAAAAAAGGTTCAAAATACGAAATTTTATGCCTCGACATTGAGTTGGTCAGCAAACCTAATACCTTGATAGACCACACTCACTCTATTTCCGAAGATCCCTCTGAGCCGTTCTCCTTTCAGAAAGGGACAATATCTTCTCCTTCTTCTTAAATAAACTTTTTGCAAGTTTTTTAGATCTTTTCTTAACTTGCTTCTGTATCTGCTTCTGAAGAATCTTGATATACGGCTGTAACGTACCAACAGCAAGCACACTAGCTACTGCAATAGCACTTGTATTAACTAAAACCGTAGGCTGTGGAGCGTAATTACCTGCAATTTCTAGTGGGTTTAAACCTTCCCACACCGTCTCACATTTACCTGTAAGTTCATTTTTTTTCCATCCTTTTATCCTTGCAAGACCTCCTTTGCCTAGCGAACCAACAGGAGTTTTAGCAAGTGTGTCTAATGGTGGGCATGGCAATGTTTCTGCAATAAACTGATCACCAATATCAGGAGTTTGATTTTGATTACCTACATTGGAATTGGTTTGTTGGTTGCTTTTTCCATCATCTTTTTTCACTTCCTCTCCTACATTGTCTAACCCTTTAACTAAATCAGTATTAGGTTTTGGCGGTTGTATATCACCGTAAAGATCAGGGGCTATATACATTGCTGGAGCGTGATCGCACAACAATAAATTATTTTTAGGATCTACATTAAACATTTCACTACCTGTACCTGTCTTTTTATCTCTGGCTACAACACAAGGAAGTTCAATAATTGGGACGAAACCAAATGGCAGTTCACCAAAAGTAGTTGGAGGAATTATTTCCGCAGGAGGAATTATTGTTAATTCTGGTAGATCTTTAACCTTTGGCTCGTTTACAAAAGGAGGATTTAATTCCACCTAGCAATCGTTCCATTGACCAGCAAGATCACTTGCAACATTTCCTACTTGTTTTCTAGCTTGTCCAAAGAAGATACCTGCAAGAACAGGGCCAACTATCGGTACGCTTGCTATAGCTGGTGTCACTTGAACCGATCCAGCATCAGCAATCATCTGTCCATTACTGCGTCCTTGGGCTTGTTTTTCAATACATTCAATCTGTTTTGCCGTTAATTTACCGTCTGAACCTTGCGGGTATGTAATGAACTGAGCAACAGATTCTTTATGTGTATGTCTAGTCTTTATACCACCATTAAAAGTAGGAGCTTCGCTAGTTTCATACTGAAGCATTGTTTTTGGATCGTGTTGACGGCTGGCAAAACTCCATTCCTCTGCACCATCAGCACCTTTCTCACTTCTGATTTGAAGACTGCTGTAAGGAGTATTAGAAAGTTTGGCTATATCAGGGATGCCAGAATCTTTACGAGCCAATAAAGAAAGACTCATAAAGTTTGTAGCGATCAAGCCACCTCCTAACACTAAAGAAGTAAGGCCGTTAAAAGATTTAAATTGAATCATTTGTTCAACGGAATACCTTTTAAAGCAGCACCACCTGTCATCTTGGGCATCTTAGGCATTTCTGGCATAGCTTCTCCAACTAAAGCAGGAAGTTCTTTTTTAACACCATCTAAAACAGCATCAAAGATTTTTGATCTAAAAAGAAACGCTCCACCTAACCCTGCTACTCCCAAAATAAAAGCAGCAAAGTTAATCCAAGTAATAATTTTCATCATGCAGGACAAGCCTCAACATTTTCTGCTTCAACATCTAAAACTATTTCAGCATTAATTTCTTGTATCCTTTTATTTAAAGGGTCAATGCTGGCTTGGGTTGTAGCAGGTAAATCACCTAACAAATCTTTAACTTGTTGATTGTAATTAGCAATAATTTCTTCTACTTGTTTTACTAATCCTGCTTTTTCTAGAACAAGAGCTTGACGGTCAGCCATAAAAATAAGACATTGCCATCAAATTATATACCTGTTGTCTAGCGTCAACCAGTTCGGCCAGCACTAAGTTATTACCTAATTAATAAACTTGTTGAGCTTAAAGCAAGTCCAGCTTCTACACTTGGCGTATCTGCTGAAGTTCCTAAAGTTCCATCCATTTGAACGTAATACTTTTGACCAGCCGTCAAAGATGATTGCGTCGATGTATTTCCAACCACCTTTATATCAACAGAATTTCCATTTGTAGCCGCCGCTTTAGCAAAGCCCACGAAGTTTTCAGTAGTCATATTTGTTGTTGCTACTGCACTGGTTATTGAATGGGATTTACCAGCCACATTATTAGAGTTTTGTCTATCTATCATAATTGCGGCTTTAATAGAAGATCTATATATCATGTCTGCAACAGTCTGATTGGCATCAACTAGCAAAGTCGGTGTTCCAATATTGCTTGGACTTCCGCTTGTATTTGCTGTCCATGTAAAAGCTTTAGTTTTATTACTATCTCTAGGATCTATATAGACAAAAAGCATCCTACCTGCATTTTCATCATAAACTAATTGCTGATTAGAAGACGTATAGCTTCCACTTGAATAACTAAGAATACTTGATCTACTTGTCCATGAAATAGTATTGTTACTACTATTGAAATCTCCTATTTGTATAGTAGTTTTACCTTTATCTTGTCCATCATGAATCATATATACAATTACAAATCTATCTATTGATTGATCCCAATCCCAACTCATATCAATACAATTGTCAGGTTGTCCATTACCTGAGTTATACGAACTCCGTCCATCTGTAAGTCTGTATTGCGTATTAATACTAATACTATTATTACTATTAACAGTCATTGTACCGAATTTTAAAGACTCACTTCCTGAACCACCTGCGACATATCCAAAAGCTATTTTCCCGATATCAGCAATATATTTTACCTGCAAGAACTCTCTAGCTTCTTCATCATTATCTCTCATATCTGCATTATTTGAACCACTAGGCCAACTTAAAGCACCATCAGAAGAGGCAACTTCAATAACTCTTGCGTATGTAGCACCATCTCCATTATATTGCAAGATCGTAACTAATTTCTCTGCTGTATAATCATAGACTACATCTTTAGGAACATAGTTTTGATATTGCTGATAAGTCATTTGATTTGCATAACCGATTACGCAATTAGAAGCGTTACTCTGATCTACGGTTAATGTATATGATCTAATACGACTATGAGATCCATAATTATATGTAATTAAGCCAACTAAATGTTCAGAAGAAGGGTCATATCCTAAAGCTGGTGTTGCACTATTAGTAGCTTGAGAAAGACTAGCTTCTGGCCCCCAAAGGATTTTTTTAGCATCACTACCTGTTCCTAATATTCCAACTTTTGCTCTAGTGTATCTATTGTTTGAGGCATCTATAGTGTGATATGTAGCAATAAAACAGCTTTTTTCAGCAATCCATTTGATTTTTGCACCATTTTGTAAATAATTTCCTGCTGCTACAAAGTCAGCAGTATCAGCTAAGGCAGGGTTTTGTTGTGTTATTGATTTAACTACTTGTGCTAAATTTCCATCTGTTTTAACAATACAAGCTTTATCTTGAGCAATACTTCCACTAGCTGTTCCGCTAATTTCTGAACCACCACCAGCATCAGCCCAACTAGGAGCCGCACTTGATCCACCTGAAGTTAATACTTGTCCACTTGTTCCGTAGTTAGCTCCAGCAATACCAACTTGACCTGCACTTCCAACCCTTAGCCTTTCGCTACTAAATACTGCGTCAGCAGTTCCATTAGATGCAGTATGAAATTGAATAGTTCCTGATTCTTGTCTTATAGCTGAAGGTGCTCCACCGCCAGAATTGGTTTCAGTAACCATCATCTGACCAGCAACCGTATTAGTAGTATCAGCTTTAACGCAATGGCCTAATATAGTTGCCCCAGTTGAATGACCTTGTCCCATAAAGCCTCGACTACCTACTTTTAGATTTATTTGAGCACCTTGTCCTAAATCCAGTACCTCGGTTGGACTTGTAGTTTTAATACCAACCCTGTTATTCGTAGCGTCAACGTGAAGTGTATTTGTATCGACTGTTAAACCACCAGCAACTAAGGTTCCCGTCAGAGTGGCTCCTGTACTGCTGGTAGCAAATTTTATACTTCCGTCCCAGCAAAGTTGAACACCTCCTGCATCACTATTTGCTATTAGGCTATTTTCCCAACTTCCAGAAGCTTTATTTTGAAGATGGAAAGCACCTCCATCTGGAATATACATTTTCCATTTATCTGCATTGTCGTCACCTTCATCGGCATTGAAATCAAGTTGAGCAGCACCTCCTTCTGGGCCTAAAATATTAATTCCATTACTTGTGGTGGTAAAGGTTTTGACGTTATTGTTAAACAGCTCAACGGCTCCGTCAGCATATACTTTGATACCATCTTCTCCAGTTTTCGGTCTGAATATTAAATTTCCACTTGTATCTTCAAATATTAAATCTCCAGTAGTATTTTGTATGATGCTATTTGTACCATCATGATATATAGATAAATCTGACGCTCCAAAAGTAGCTTTAGCATTATCAGCAAATTCAAGAGCGTTATCTGACTTATCAAAAACGATATTTGCGGCTGCCCCTGTCAGAGTGACATCACCATCGACTACTAACCCAGTAAGCGTTCCAACAGAAGTCAAGCTTGATGTGACAACTGTGCTTTTTAATTCTGTTCCTGTAAGTGTTCCAGCAGCAGCAGTTACCGTAATATCAGCAGAACCATCAAAGTTTGTTCCGTTAATTGTTCTTGCTGTTGTTAATGTTGCTGCCGATCCTGTTGTGTCTTGATTAAGAGTTGGAACCCTAGCTGCTGCAATCGTTCCAGATGAAATATTTGAAGCATTTAATGAAGTTAAATTTGTACCACTTATAGAAGGGAATGTTGATGGAAAACGAGCATCAGGAATAGTACCAGAACTTAAATTGCTTGCAGATAAAGCTGTTAAATCTACTGTTTGCCAAGAACAAGTCCCGTCACCATCCTCTCTTAAGAATTTAGTACCGCCTGATTCACCTGTAGATAATATTGCTGTTCCCTCTGGAGTAGAGGAAATTGTTTGCCAAGTATTATCTCCTCTTAAGAATTTAGAGCTGGTTGCCCCAGAACCCAATCTGGCAACATTAACTGTTCCAGAACTTAAATTTGTAGCATTTAAATTAGTTAAACTTGCACCTGATCCACTAAAACCAGTTGAAGTTAATAGTCCAGTTGAAGGATTATAAGTAAGTCCTGTATCTGTTTCAGCTCCTTGACTGCCTGTTGCTCCATCAGTAAACAATGGGTAAACAGTTTCATCTGTTGCGTTATTTGCAGTAACAGTAAATTGAGTCGCTAAATCTGCTGTTCCAGTTAAATCTCCTGTTACATTTCCTGTTACATTACCCGTTACATTTCCAGTTAAGTTCGCAACAAACGCACTCGCTGACTTATCCCATAACCCATTACTGGCATCCCCAGTAAAAATTACGTCATCGGTAAATGTGCCACCGCTAAGAGGCATTTTTGTTGAGTCAGTTGCACTATCAGCAGCCCAAGTAAGTGTTGTAGGTGTTGATGCGTCAGCTTTAAGCACCTGGTTAGCTGTAGGTGCAACAGCAGGGAGAGTAAGGGTTATATCTCCTGATTGAGCTTGTGCTTTTAATCCTGTGTAATTTGCTCCATCACTATCTGTTTCACTAAGTCTTAATTCTTTTCCATTATCAATAATTAAATTATCTGTCATCGTGCCACCAGCTTTAGGCAAAGCAGCATTAGCTGTTGTAGCAGCAGCATCAGCAGCATCCTTCGCTGTCTTTACAGCAGCAGGAGTAGCAGCAGTCGTAGCAGAAGTGGAAGTTGCACTATCTGTTAATTGAAGAACACCAACAGCACTTGTCGTTCCAGTAGAAATCTTTGATCCAGTTATCGCAGCCGATCCAGATATATCAGCATCAACAATGACTCCAGCAGCAATAGCTGTAAGGCCAGCATTATTTATGCTTATGTCTCCTGTAACTGCTACTGCTGTTGGCACGTTTGATCCGTTACCAACAAGAATTTGAGCAGAACTCAAAGCAGCTAGTTTACTAAAAGCGATAGCTGCATTTGCCGCTAAGTTTGTATTTACTAAACTGCCATTTACCATCGTTGAAGTGACGGTATTAGTATCTCCAGTTGTAATTAAGGTTCCTGTTATATCAGGAAAAGTAATAGTTTTATCTGAACTCTGAGGATCTGCAACAGCAAGAGTTAATTCATAAGCATCGACAGTTGCTCCTTCAAAAACAATACTTCCAGTATTACTAATTAATAGCTGACCAGTACACGTACCACCAGCAAGTCCCATCTTTTCTGTTTCTAATTCTTGCAACGCATCTTGCACATTTGTTGCACTTAACTGACCGTAAGGTGTAAAAGTTATATTAGAAGCAACCTGCCCTGCTACAGTTTGAGATAAATCAATTTCGTTCCAACTACTCCCACCACTATTTGTAACTCCTAAAATATAATCAGGAGGTGAAAGTGATACAACTGGAGCTGGTGCAGAAGGCGTTCCAGCAACATCAACTACAACATATAATCCATCAGTTGTTGCACTAGGAGTAGGTAAATTACTTCCAACTGCTAGACCAGCCGCAATTCCTGCGGTGGTCGTACTAGCCATTTTCGATGTGCTTGCATTAAAAGTTCCTCCAAAGACCAATGAACCTTTCGTTAATGTGGTTATTGCTTGCCAAGCGTTTCCGTCCCATATAAATGCGTCTTCTGACACTGTGTCGAATAATATTTGTCCGTTAAATTGTGCTGTTGGATAGCCACTTTGAGCAATAGATTGAAAGATTGCTGTAGAAGTATTAGACAGCTTAGTGCCATCAATTGTATCATTGCCAATCCTTGCTGCTGCAATGCTTCCAGTGGTTATTTTAGTTGCATCAAGCACTGGAATATCTGAAGCTGCAAGTGCTGCACCTGCTGTTGCAACGCCTTTATTGTTAACAGTTAATTTTCCATAAGTACCTGCACTAATTCCACTTGTTGACGTTGATAATTCTCCCGATCCAGAAACAGTTAAACCTCCTCCAGATGTGATTTGTACTGCTCCTTTAGCAGATGTTGTTGCTGTTGGAAGGTTTGCTGCTGTCAATCCAGTAGCGGCAGTTATCATTCCTTGGTTATTGAAAGTTATTCCGCTAACTGTTGCTCCAGTAACACTATTGGTAATTGATAATGCACCTGCTCCACTAACACTTAAACCTGCACCGACAGAAACACCACCAACAGCAGACGTAGTAGCTAGGGGAAGATCACTAGCTGCCAAAGCTACTGTTCCCGTGATCAACCCCTGTGCGTTATATGTAATTCCTGATCGTGTAGCAGCAGTGATTGTGTTATTAATTCCAAGATTTCCACTAGCTACATTGATAGAACGATCCAGATTAGATGTATTTAATTTGGCTGGTGTGATCGTGCCATCAGCAATTTTGTTAACAGTTACAGCATTTGCAGCAATCTTTGCTTCCGTAACAGCATTACTAGCTATCGCACCAGAATCAACAGCGTTATTTGCTAACTCACTATCTGTAATCGCATTAGCTGCTATTTGAGTAGAACCAATTGCTCCTGTAGCTAAAATTGATCCTGCTAAATTATTTGCTAATTTTGCTGCTGTAACTTGATCATCAGCAATTTTGGCAGTTGTTATGGCATCTGAAGCTATAGCTCCTGTATCAACCGCATTGTTAGCCAACTCACTAGCACCAACAGCGTTAGCGGCTATATTTCCTGATCCAATTGTGTCTGTAGCTATCTTTACTCCTGTTATTGCTGCATCAACTACGGCTGCTGTATCAACTGAATCATCTGCTAGTTCTGACGCACCAACAGCATTAGCTTCTATCTGTGTAGAAGTAATAGAATTACCAACTATTTTTGCACCAGGGATTTCTCCATTATTAATATTTAATTTTGCATAAGCTATTTCTCCGTTATTAATTTTTGCGTTAGTAATTGCATTATTAGCAATAGCATTAGTATCAACAGCATTATCTGCAAGTTCAGATGCACCAATAGCATCAGCAGCTATTTGTGTTGCAGTAATAGTATTATCAAATATTTTTGCTCCTGTTATTGTTGCATTTGCTATTTCTGTTGCAGTAATCGTTCCACTTGCAATTTTGGCAGCAGTTACAGCATTAGCTTGTATTGCTCCTGTTGCAACTTGGTTCGTTGCTAATGTTCCAACTTTTGCAGCAGGTATTGATGCACTATCAATTAATGCAACTCCAGCTTCAATTAAATCTTTAACCGTTACTTTTTTTGTTTCTGACGCACTTAAATCGGCGATAGGAAGCGGATCTGTTGCTTGTACACTTGCTTCTGCTAACGAAGGCAGATTACTAATCTCAAGATCTGGCATTGACCCGTAACTAAACCAATACGATTATCTTACTTTCTATTTGGGTTTTTGTTACTATCCTTGCTCTAAAACAATTCGATCTCCATCTTCTTGCAAGATCTTTGCTGCATCCTCTTGTAATAAGTACGAGTCAGGAGCACCAATATTTAATTGAATTTCACCGCTAGTAACAAAATCAATTCGTGTCTCAATCTCATTTGTAGCTGCAACGCTTAAAGCTGCATTTGTAACAATGCACTTACTTTGATAATAAACAGTTTGTTTTTTGTCATCAGTATTTCTATGAATATAAAAACGTCCATCAAAATCAGCTCCTTGCTGTAAACGAACCACTAATTGAGCTAAATAAACAGGTAACTCTGGATAAATACCAATTGTTTGTCCTTCAGAAAAAGGTGCATGATCATAATCATGTTCCCACAAACAAGTCATTGATCCTTGTCCAGAAATTAATCCAGAATCATATTGATCTTTAAATTCTCTTCCTAAAGTTGTTGTGTCTACTTGATCTCTATTCGTTGTAATTTCAAACTCTTTTACATTTGCCACAAATCGATAACGCTCATTCTTTGTTTTTATATTGATTTCTTTACTAGAACTAGGCGTTACAAGAGTTAAAGCATCAGCCGTTAATCCTCTTACCGCTTTTTCAAATGTATTAAAAAGTCTAATTCCATCTGCTTTATCAATATGAACGTACCAAGCTCCATCGGGATAACTATGGCTTGAAACAAGTTCTAATGTTGATCCATCAACTGTTGATATTTCTACACGATCTCCAGAAATTAAAGATGCTAAAGAATGATCAACACCAAATCGTTTAGTTGTTGTATTAACATCTGCTGGATCTAAATCCGTGTTAAATCCTCCAGACGCAGAATCTCTGGATATGGCAATTTCACCATTTTGTCCAAAATAAATAGTCAAGACTTAAGAACCAGTAGGAAGCTTGTTCTCAACAGGAGCACCATTAGCTTCAAAAGAAATATCACAAGATGAAACTTCACCCATTGAACTACTCATTCCAATACTTGTAATAAATACAAAAAATGTAATTGAACGATTCGTACCAACTTCTAACTTAAGTTTTAATTCTGCACTTGCAGCATTTTCTCCATCACCACCAGATGAAGAAGTTTCACTTACTTTTATTGAGTTTTCAAGAATATCCTTAAGGTTTGATCCCCCTGATGTTGTTTCATAAAACAACCTTGCACTACCTGAATAACTTCTAATTCCATCTTTTAAAGTCCTATCAGTGTCTCCCATAGAGGTAGTTTCTATAACAGCCTGACTCATGGAATAACTCCAGTTTTGCACCTTGGCTTTTTTTACGTCACTTACATATAAGGCTCCTGTCCTTCCTGAATAAAGTTGGGTTGACACGATCTCTAACTAAAACATTGCGTTTATTCTACGGTGAATCGAGACAAGCGACAAAAGAACAACTAACATTACTCAAACCTTTAAAAGCACTTGTTACCGATGGAGGGGCAGAATATCTCCATTTTAAACCTGATGTTGCCTCTTTCAAATAGCCTAAAAGATCTGTATTTGTAACACCAGCCGTTCCATAGCCACGATCAAATGTCACATAATTCCATTCAGAATTAACGTCTTCATAGTTCGCTAAAATTAATGCTGCTTGAGCATCTGTGATACCTGAAAAACCTAATTGCAAAGTCGCATTAACTCTTTTATTTCCATAACGCAAATGTGTTTTCGTACCATCTAAAGATTCAAAGGTGGTACTTGGATATTCGCCAGGGTTATAACTTCTAGACGAAGGTTTGATAGTAGGAAATGGTTTTTCTGTTGCCATTAGTTTATATCGTCAAAATGGTAGATAGGTGGAGTTCCATCCCATCCATCAAGAATAGCTAATGAACCTGTGCTTGTTAATGGTGCGTGGCTACCAGAAACTTCAACTAAACCATCTTCTGAATAAGAAATAGTTTCTACTTTATAAACTCTATTACTTGTTACGGTATTTTTTATTGTAAATAAAACTCCTCTTAAACCTATAGGTGCATCAAAGTCAATTGTCGTTTCTATTATTTCTGCTGTTCCTGGTTTCCAATAATAGATTGGTTTCGATCCAGTAATTGTGTCTTTACTAATAACTTTTCCTTCAGCAGTAATTACACCATTGTCATAACCATCTACATGTGTCGCTTCTGAAACTAATCTAAAATATTCTCCAGGTTGTAAATTAACAACATATTGAGGTGCTGTTTTAAAACTTAGGCCATGAGTTATTTCTTTTCGTAATTTTAAAATGTATTGAGCATAAATTTTAGCTTGTTTTCTTGTTGTGCAAAAACCAGACAAATCATAAGTTTCAATAGGATCAGTATCACTACCTCCTTGCGTGTCATGTAAACGCATTACAACATTTTCTGTTTCAGCAAAACCATTTTCTTTTTCTTTTCTAAATAAAACATTAGCTTTAAACAATTGTCTTTCTTCTGGACTTAAAAAACTAACTTGTAAATCTTTTATATTGCCATCAGTAAATAATGCCTTAATAAAATCTTTTCCTATATTTGCTTTATTATTAATTTGATAATGTTCATTATAAGGAACAGCAGGAACTAAATTAAACTTTCCTCCAATAACCGTAAAATCAAGCAAATTATATCCACCATGTTCATATAAAAAATCTCTTAAATTAATTCTTTGACTAATAATTCCGTCCCAAGTAAACCCATTTGCTTGGCAAAATTTAGCTGCTTTATATAAATCTCCTACAGAATTTGTTCCAATTAATTTTCCAGCTCCTAATGTTTCATCAGTTAACAAAGCATTAGCAATTTCTACAAAATTATTACTTGCTTTATCTGGGCCAGCAGGACTCCCAATAAGATCTGGAACTTTAATTCCTTTCTTAAAGTAAGCAGAAAACTGAGTAAAGTTTGTCCATTCTTTTGCACTATTAATTCTAATTGCTCCTAAAGCTAAATCTTGATATTCTGCTTTATTTCCTACTGGATCTATTTGTTCATTTACATATACTATTTCGTGTTCTGGGCCGTCTTGATGACTTTTAGTTTCCATCCCAGGAAATTGAACATAGTCAGCAACAGCATCAAAATGATTTAAATGTCCTTTCTTTATACTGGTATCTCCTTCTTCTACATTTTGATCATCTATATCTTGTTCAGGTAAATCAATACCTGTAACAGTAAAAGTTGCCCCATTAGGAAAAATTGCAGCACTAGAAAAAACACCAACTGGTCTTGCAATAGTAAGAGATTCTCCTATTTCATATCCATCCCCTTGTGTCCGAATAGACCATTGAGCGTTCCATTGATCTTTGGAATTATAGTTAACAACTACATTTAAAGTTAATCCACTTCCATTTGCACTACCAGTAGGAGTAGAAACAAAAGGATGACTATAAATTGTTTGATTTGTCATTTGTTAAGCCTCTTGAATATCACTATCAAATTCATCAAGTTTATAGTACTCAACATCTTGAGAAGTATCTTCAGGGTGTTCATCTTCTATTATCGTATTATTTGGAATATAAGTAAGTGAAGGATCGTCTTTATTTGTTATAAGAACATCAGTAGTTGGCGTTCCAGCATCAACGATTGTATAACCAACCTCTACACCGTCTACATAAGCAATATAAGCCCATTTAGGATGACCAGTAACATCTCCTACATCATGGAATTTATCTAATGAAATTAACGTAATATCTTTTGAACCGTTATCTTCTACTACATAATCATATTCATAATTAGGAGTATAATTAGGAATTGAATCTCTAGTTCTTCCTGTGTTTAATGGAATAGTTAAATCATCAACACCATCATAACGATTATCAATATCTGTTACAGGCCCACCAGTTAAAGGGCTAGGTGTTCCAGATTTAAACGATAGCTTCCATTCTGTATTAAACAACTCAGCTTCTTTCAATACAAAATCATAATCTCCTGCAAAAGAAACAACAACATTACCGCATTTTGTTGTATTTGCTAAAAACTCTTGTTTTTGTTGTCTTTCATTTGTAAGTCTTGCATTTAAAAGATTTACTTTTTGGCCTAAATGTAAAATAGGAATGTTATTTCCTGGGTAAGGTTTAAATCTAAATTCATACAAAGTATTAGCACTGTGATTGACACTTATATAATTATATTGAAATTCAGGAGTATTCCCTCTTACGCAAAATAAACCACTGTGGTTTGGAACTTCTTTATTAAATAAAGTCTCCCAATCATTATTAGTCCCTGCTTGTCTCATTTGAAAGTAAAAAAATGAAAATCTTTTTATATATTGATCTATATCTCCTAATTGAAAATTAACTTTATCATCAAACATTCTTGTTAATTCTGACTGTTCTGGAACAGAATTTAAATTTGCACCTCTAATACTGCTAAAAACTTTTGACTTAAGACCTATCTCTGTCATTGAACAAACTCTGCTATTTGTAACTGTTCCTATAGCAACTCTTTGTAAAATTGGATTCCTATATGCAAAACCGTATTGCAAAGATGTCTCTGACATATCTTGATGTACTTGTACTTTTACACCATTAATTTCAACAGCACCTTGAGTTAAATATTTAGGTTGTGCAGCATGTTCAAATAAATTTGGATTTCTAAAAGAACCTGTTGCCATACTTTCGTAATTTTGACCTGTTTCTTCTACTTCAAAAATATATTGACGTTCTATTCCTGCATACATTTCAAGTCCATTTAAAATTGTTGTTGGCCTCCACGGAACGCCTTCTTCTCCATCTAATGTTTTTATATTTGTACAAGAAACAATTGCATCTCCAGCTAAATATGTTTCTCCTACCGCAATATTATTATCTATTTGTTCTCTAATCCCACGAATCATTGAAACAACATCTTCTGCTCCATGAGGTTTGAAACCTGTTTCATAAGTATCATCAGGAGTTTGAGAACTTTTTAAAACACGATAAGTCAATGTATTTCCTACAGCTCCAAGGAAATCGTTAGGGTTAGAACCACCAGTAAAACCTGCTCTTGTAGGCCAAAAAGTATTAGTTTTCTTTTCTTTAGTAGCAACACCTCTTTTGGCATCATTACTTGTTTTACGAACATATTGATTTAATTGCCAAGGTAGTTTAACTACGTTTGCGTTTGACAACGGACTATACGTTCCAAAAGCTACTTGAGTTGTGGGATTTCTTGTTCCACTAAAAGGATAAAGTGGCGGTTCAGTAGAGTTAACAGGCCAAACATCAGCAAAAATATCATTTGGATATGGATATGGATGACCAACTATTTTTGAATCAGAATAGGCATCACTTTCACCAATCCTATTTGTTTGCTTGTAAAGGCTAGATTTAAAATATAAATCTAATTTATTTTGACTGTAACTTGAAAGTAAAAGATCTCCTATTGCGTAACCTGCAAATTCAGGTCTAGATTCAACTTCACCTAACGAAAAAAGAAATAAAGCTTTCAATTGTTGCAATCTTCCAAGACTTAAAAATTGTGACCATAACAATTGACCATTGACCCTTATCCCACCACGAACAATTCGTGTTGTTCCTTTACTAGATATATTTATAACTTGTTCAAAATTAGTAAATACAAGAGGAATTGTATCTCCTATGTTTGCTAATTCTTGAAGACTATTAAAAGCAAATTGCGGTGCAAAACGCTTGCTACCAATAGAATCTGCTCCTTGTACAATTTCACCAGCTTTTAAAGGTTTAGGTTTTGGCGTTAATAAATAACCAATTGCTGTTAAAGCAACAGCAAGAACTACTTGACCAGTAGCAGTTAAAGTAGTTACGCCAGCAACAGTTGAAACAAGTTCATTATTTATATCAGGAACTAAATTATAAGCTTTTGGTCTTTGACCGTTATAAGCAGCAGTCTGATCTACAAAATACCAATATTCATCTTCACATAAACCTAACGTCTTACATAGTTCTATTTCCGAGGGTAGTAGCAGCCTTCGACCATAAGGTTGTCTAGCGGACACCAGCTCACCACCAACTCTCCGAATGTTTTTTTGTAACTCAGCCATCCATCCTCCCAGAAAGCAGCCATTCCATAGCAACCATTTTCACTACGGCATAAAGCAATTACTCCTAGTTTAGGGGGTGATTCAACTCCCCACCTATTTAATTCTTCAAAAAAGATACTGTAGTCCTTTTTTCTTAACCTCCGATACCAACTTCTTTCTGGTTCAGGAGAATTAATTTCATAATGAGCTAAAACAGTACGACATAAACTTAAGCAATCTCCAGCTCCATGTTTAATAGGATCAGCACCTAAACGATAAGGCAACCCAATTAATTGATCTGGCCTCACCTGTTTTGTATTGTTCCTGTTACAGGTAAATGTCCAACTAGGTTTTTAGTTAAAACTCTGTTAGGTGCATTTGCTCCAACTGCATCAATCGCACTACTAAGCAGTATTTCAATTGTTGTTGGATCGTATGCTAAAGAAGCAGCTAACCATGTTTCTGAAGTTAATAATTTACTAGGAGCAAAATCAGTAGTCATCAAATAAGTATCTACTTGCACGTGGTATTTTCCATCAACAGCTTTTGTTGCATATCCCATACTAATTGCATTGTTAGCAAGAATTAACGAAGATTCCATGTTGTCTCCTGATCTATTACGAGCTGCACCTTGATAAATAAAACTTAAAAACTGATGATCTTTATTCGTTACTGCATGAGCAATAGGAGTGTCATATTTTCCATTCTGGAATCTATTAGGACTTAAATCGTTTGGATCATCACCACTAGCAGTAGTAATAACAATAAAATTAGTTAAGGCAACAAGGCTCATAATCCTAATGAAGACCTACGGCTACGTGAATTTCTTAATGAAGATATAGTACGAGATTCACCAACTGATGCACCTCTAGCAGTAGCAGTTGCAATGATTTGTCCTACAGCAGACTTAGGAACAAACTCTTCAGAATTGAAATTCAATATAGGCCCAGAGTAATTAACAGTTGTAGATCCTCCTGCACCGCCACCTGCATAAGACGAACCAGTACTAGGAATCACAGCTTCACCTCTAGCACCTGCTGAGTAGCGTTGCATACTTGAAGCCATCTTTGATGCAGGAATTACATATTCGTCCTCTCCAGCCTCTCCTACAAGTCCTACGGTTGGGCTGGTTACATATCCTCCTGATGAAAAACTTCTTCCTGTCGCATGAGTAATGTTTGTATTAACAACAGAGCCAGGCCCAGAGCCTACTCCAAAAGAACCTGCTGGAAGATTTGCTCCACTTGGTATTCCTGTTTGTGCTGTACCAATTCCGCCAGCCATTGCACCTGTAAACATTTTTATAAAACCTATTTTTATTTGTGCTGCAAATATTTGTGCAGCCATGTCTAAGAAATGATCTGCTGTCCTTTGGAAGAAATTAGCTAAAGCCTGTTGAGCACTCATTGATCCACTAATTATTCCTTTAAATGAACTACTAAACGCATCTCCTATTGCTGTTGCTGCTCCAACTAATTGATTTGTAGAATCTAAAAGTTTTGCAAGTTCATCTTCTGGTGCTTTTAATTTTGAAATTTTTTCAAATTCTTTATTAAGTTCTTTTGTTGAATCTAGTAATTTTCGAGCTTTTTCATCTGCTTGTGCAAAATTTTCTATTAATTTTTCTACTCTTGCATCTCTTAATTGTGCTGCTCCACTCCTTCCTTGTGCGTCAACTCCCATCTCATCTGCTAAAGCATTACGTCTATCTGCAAAAGTGATTTTGCTTGCTTGTTGTATTTGTCTTGATCTTTCAGCAGTTGTAATTTCTTTTACAAGTGAAAGTTGAGCTTCTAATAGTCCTTTCTGTTTAAGAATTTCTAATGTTTCTTTTGTTTTTTCAATACCTATATTTGTCGATAAAGATTTAATAGCTTCTAAAGTTGTTTGATTATCTTTTAAAGCTGCCAAAGTATTAAAAACTTCTTCATTTCCAAAAGTTTTAGTTAACGCTACTCTTGCTGCTGCATCAAATTGTGCAAAAGATCTTGCAGCTTGTAACGCTTCATCTTTGGTTAAACCAAGATTTTTCCCAAACTCTTTAATACTTTGTGCTGTAAAAGTAGAAGTTCCACCTGTTGATTTAATAGAAATATTTAATTTATCAATTTCTGTCCTAAAATCTTTTGCTTCTTGAATTTTCGTACCAATAACTGTACCTAATAATGAAAGACCAAAACCTAAACCTCCTCCTAACGCACCACCAGCTAAACCACCTAAACCACCACCTGCGGCACTAGCTCCTCCTTGTCCAAAGAGAAGAGGGAACATACCACCAATCATTGCACTACTTCCAGCCCCTCTCATTCGACCACCAAACCCTCCTCTACTTGCAAACATTCCTTTAGGATTTGCTGCAACACCAAAGCCTAACCTGTTATATAAAGACTGTTGTGGCCCTATCGCACCAGGGGCATAAGCATTTGCATTTGGAATAGCTGCCATTGCTTGCTGACCAGCAAGAATAGAAGCAGTTTTATTTGTATATTTACTGATTTTGGCTAAATGTTTTGTATGTCTAGCAATAGATTTTTGCGTTGCATTATCAAACTTCCCCATATAAGGATTTGATTGCAAAGCAGAATGTTGAGTAGCGTGTATTGGCCCAATTCTTCCTGCTCCGTATCTAGGAGTAGGTGATGCTATTTGATAAGGATTGTACTCACCTATACCTTGACTAAAATCACCAAATCCTGTTCCTGCTCTACCTGCTTGGCTTCTTAATGTATTACGAAGAAGATCTCCAGGTAAACTTTTCTGTTTAGCTAATAAAGTATTACGAGTTAAAGCAAACGCTGAATCTTGCATTTGCATTGATAACCCTACGCTACTAAGAAAATTTCCTGCTTTTCGTGCATTTACATCTAATAATGTTCCTATATTTGTAAGATTAGTTCTTGTCGTAACACCAAGATTTTTAATATTATTTCCTAATGCAATTATTCCTGAAACTAATCCAATAATATCTTTTCCTCCTTTACTTAAAACTTCAAAAAAAGTACGAGTATCTTGAAAACCTCTTTTCATTACAAAAGGAACTTTAGATATTTCATCTACTAATCCTTTTATTGGTTGAAGAGTAATTCCTTTTCCTATTGTTTTAAAACGATTCCCAACTAAATCTAAAGCTACTCCTCCTTCTCGTTTTAATCCTTTAAGTCTGCCTGTTAAAGCTTCAATACTATCTGTTGTTGTAAGAACTCCTTTAGAAGCTTTTTTTGATCCTCTTTCTAATTCACCTAAACCTGATTTACTTATATTTTTAAAAGTAGTATCTAACTTATTAATGCTTGTGACTAATTTTTTATTAACTAGAATTAACTTATTTAATTTTGTAGATAAATTATCTAACGCTCTAACATTTTTTATGGCAATTTCTATTTGAGCCTGTGCTGCTGCCACAACTTTCCTCCTAACTCATTCCATATTACCTACGTCTTCGAGCTTTTTGCATTTCTTTCTCTTGATCTTCGTTTAGCACTTGGAAATAAGCTGACCATCCAACAATCTCTTCTACCGTCATTTGCCGTATCTCAGTTAACGATTTACCTAACTCTTTAGCTATCCCAAACTGAAGCATTAATAAATTATCTTTTCTTATCTCTTCGCTTAGTCTTTTGGGTCTAAAGCATCCTCATCATCTGTTAAAACTGCCAACATTAACTTCTGTAAATCAGCATCCTTTACCTCATTTTTTAAAACATCTATCTCTCCTGCTTGAAATAATCTTGTTCCATTTTCGTCTTGTGCCTTAGAAATTAATAATCTTAACGCAAACTCATTTGCATCATCATTTTTAGCTCCTCTTTGTGCTCTTTCTCTTTCTGCCATTGTTAATGGTGCGACCCACATCTCAAAAATAGATCCATCAGAAAGTTCTACTTCTTTTTTTGTAGCTTCTAAATTTGCTGCTTTCTTTAAACGATCTATTGCTCGTAATGTTGATCTTGCAGATCTAGGACTTGTTGACATAGTAAAAAATTATATGAAATTATTCTAGCGTAATAAACAATAAAAAACCCTGCTAAAGAGCAGGGTTCTTGGAACATTCCGATTCCGTTCTTATTATGAACGACTAAAATCGAATGTTGGTACTCCAGCAGGACGGAAGTTAACTGTTACTGCTTGTGCATCATCAGGAGTAACACCTAAAGAAGCAGAAGTTAATGTTGCGTCAAAGCTGATAAAACGACTAAGAGTGTCACTTACAGTTCCACCACTAAATACACGGTCTGTATAAAGCTTAAACGCTGCACCAACTTGTTGACGCTGGAGAACATCTTCAATCATGCGGTTAGAAAGAGAAGCATCTTCGTTTGTCATGTAAGCAGTTGCACTACCTGAACCATCACCAAATCCAGCAATGTACTTTCTAAATGGAACGTACTGACCAGGATCACCACCGATTGTAGTTACGTCAATTTCAGCTCTTTCAATTTCAAAAGACCACTCACTGACTTGACTAACTGATTCAAAAGCAGAATAAGCAACTTGGAACTCGTTAGGAGCTGCGGCTGTTCCAACGTCAGTTAGGTTTACAGCAGAACCACCAGCAGATGCAGATACAATTAATGCTCCTGTTGCTGCTGTGTAAGTAATAAC
>JGI25128J35275_1000201_pt1 | contig 19251 bp, 17 predicted proteins | sample ETNvirenome_2_60_FD_35275 | JGI IMG/M metagenome (IMG submission 35275)
AGAGAGTCATCAGCAACGGCGATGTTTACCTACTTCTATGCAAAAGCAATAAATAAGGGCTACTTAAGCACCGATTACCTTGCGACTGCATATAAGGCCTANCAGGGATTATTAAACGAATTTACCTTATTGCACCAAGATGGCACTGTGTCTATGACTAACCAATGTTANGTAGCGGGGCTTGGCTATGGCCGTGATGGGAGTTATGACTACTACATGAGTGAACCTGTTGTTGCAAACGACCCNAAAGGCAACGCGGCGTATATTTTAGCTGGCACAGAAATGGTAAAATTGCTTCGTCAGAAAAGTAAATAATCATGCAAACATTTCGCTANTTATCGATTTTATTAACCTGTATTTTAAGCGTTTTTNGGTCAGTAAACAGCATTGCAAGCAATGTTAAAAANCCCCCTATTANGTGGTCGATATGGATGGCTGAATCAGAAATGCAACGTCATCCGCATGCCTATTTGATTGACTGGCGCACTGCTGCTCGCTGGGACTATACCCATGGCTTAGAACTTATGGCATTTGCTAAGCTTTATCAAAAAACAGGCGATACACGCTATTTCAATTACATAAAAGAGTATGTTGATAGCCTCGTTATGGACGATGGCACGATTAAGACTTATCAACAGAGTAAATACAACATNGATATGCTCAATGCTGGTAAGTTATTGTTTTTCATGTATGACGAAACNGGCAACAAAAAATATCGACTCGCCATCGACACACTAGTAAAGCAATTAGAAAAGCATCCCCGCACTACAGANGGGGGATTTTGGCATAAAAAACGCTACACCTCACAAATGTGGCTNGACGGTTTATACATGGGCGCACCATTCTACGCTGAGTACATTCGTCGTTATGGTCNAAAAGAGCAATTTAGCGATGTTATCAAGCAATTCCAACTTATTGAAAAGCATTTATACCGACCTGATACCCAACTCCCTGTTCACGGCTGGGATGAGTCAAAGAGTCAAAAATGGGCTGACCCAATCACAGGACAATCAGCAAATCACTGGTCACGTTCAATAGGTTGGTATGCCATGGCGATGGTTGATGTGTTAGCGCAATTGCCAGATGATTATCCTGAAAAAGCATGGTTATCTCGCCGCTTTAAACACTTAATCGATCGCTTATTACATTATCAAAATGACACTGGAACTTGGTATCAAGTCACAGATAAAGGCGATGAAGCCGGTAATTATCCTGAATCCTCTGGAAGCAGCATGTTTACCTACGCAATCATCAAAGGAATATTAGATAACGCCTTACCTGCCTACTACTTAGTGTACGCAGAACAAAGTTATGCTGGATTAATCGATGAATTCATCGCTGTCGATAAAAAAACAAAACGTATTTCAATCACATCAGCCTGTGAAGTCGCAGGGCTTGGCGGCAAGCCATATCGTGATGGTAGCTATGATTATTACTTAAGCGAAAATATCCGGGATAATGACCCTAAAGCAGTTGGACCCTTTATTTTAGCGAGTCTTTTATTAGGCAGATAAGGAAATCAAGTGAAAGCGATTTATGTCTTAATAAATACCCTTTTTTTTGTCAGTTTTACTTTACCGGCTATTGAACTGATAGAGTTCCCCACTGAAAAAAATAACATGCCGCTCATTTGGCAGGCAGATTTAGAAAATGGGTATTACCAAAACCCTATCATTCATGCTGACTTTTCAGATCCTGATATCGTTGCCCTGGGTGATGATTATTACATGACGGCATCAAGTTTTAACTCTGCGCCGGGGTTGCCTATTTTACATTCAAACGACTTAGTTAACTGGCAACTCATAAATTACGCACTCCCTATTCAACAACCGCGTGAGCACTACAACACGCCACAACATGGTAATGGCGTTTGGGCACCCAATATTCGTTATCATAATGGCTTATTTTGGATTTTTTACCCTGACCCAGATTTTGGGATCTATGTTATTACAGCCAAAGACCCCGCTAAAGCATGGTCAACACCCACATTAATTCTAAAAGGGAAAGGAATTATCGACCCTACACCCTTATGGGACGATGATGGCAAAGCTTACTTGCTCCATGCGTGGGCAAAAAGCAGGGCCGGATTTAACAATGTTCTCTCAATTCGTGAAATGAGTGCTGACGCCAGTTGGGTAAGTGACGAATACCAGCATATCGTCGATGGCAATACCCTGCCCTCATATCGTACCTTAGAAGGTCCTAAGTTTTACAAGCGTAATGGCTTTTATTATATTTTTGCTCCTGCTGGCGGAGTCGATTTAGGTTGGCAGTCGTTTTTAGAAGTAAACACATACTAGGCCCGTATGAAGACAAAATTGTAATGGCACAAGGAAACTCGCTAACCAACGGCCCACACCAAGGAAGTTGGATCAACACGCCATACGGCCAAGATTGGTTTGTTCATTTTCAATCTAAAAATGCCTACGGCCGTATCGTGCATTTACAACCGCTTCAATGGCTTAATGATTGGCCCGTGATTGGCCGAGATCCCGATAAAGATGGCATCGGCGAGCCGGTTTTAAAGTATCGAAAACCCAAAGCTAAACGGTTCTTAAGCACTCAAATACCCAACAGCGATGAATTTAACGCTGAGCAACTTGGTTTACAATGGCAATGGAACGCAAATCCACAGCCACACTGGTTTTCTTTAACTGACAGTGCTGGCTATTTAACACTATCCCAACAGCAANAAGTAGCAGACAGTTTGTGGCTTACTCCTTCGCTGTTATTGCAAAAACTACCGGCAGAGCGCTTTTTCGTTGAAACAAAATTAGTCTTTAATCCAGAAACTTATCAGGGCGACAGCGGTCTTTTATTGTTTGGCGAAGACTATGCGTGGATCGGTATATCGCGTTCAGATGAAGGCGCACTCCACCTTGTTTATAGCCAATGCAAAGGAGCACGAAAAGGATGTACAGAACATAAAACAATCATTACAGAGGTCACCACTGAGACAATGTATTTAAGATTACTGGTGCAACCTGGCGCTCATGCGGTATTTAGTTATAAAACGTCAGAAGCCTCACAATATCGGGCCATCGGAGAGCATTTTAGTGCCAAAAAAGGCCGTTGGGTTGGTGCCAAAGTGGGCTTATTCAATGTCAATAAGTTGGTCAGTCGCAATTCTCACTCTGTACATTACGATTATATTCGCTTTTCTAAGGTAGCTGATAAATGAAACACACACTCCCCCTTATCGCTTTTCTATTAAGTGGAATATCAAACCACGTTCATAGTGCGTCTTATACTCTTGAAAACACNTATAAAAAGTTAAAACCACGCTACAGCGAGTTGCATCTACCAGATGACAGCCCAATNAGTAATTTAAACGTCGAACAACATACGTACCCAGGTAAATTGCGCTCCCAGTCAATCACTATTATTCGACCTAATAACAACACCGTATTACCACTGATTGTATTGGTGCATGGTGGTGGATGGGGCTCGGGTTCACCGGCCATTTTACAAACCCTCGCAGCAAAACTTGCCGCTAAGGGCTTTGTTGTGGCAACCCCTGCTTATACACTTTCGGATGAGGCGCAATANCCTGCATCGATTCANGATATTGCACTAGCAACACAGTGGTTAAAAAGTAACGCTTCACGCTTTCACTTAAACGCTGAAAAACTGACCCTTGCAGGCAGTTCAGCAGGCGGGCAAATAGCTGCCCTACTGGCTTATAGTCATGGCAAGTTATCNAATCAAAGTGCCTCATTGGCAGTGAATGCGCGCGTGTTAATCAACATTGATGGCCTGTCTGATTTCACTACCCCTTTGGCACTGCGCTACGAGAATGATAAAANTAAGGCGGTTACATCTGCCAGTAAGTGGNTAGGAGGTCGTTATGAAGAAGTCCCTGCAATTTGGCAACATGCATCCCCAATTAATTACATCTCAAACACAAGCCCTGCGACTTTATTNATCAACGGTGGCTTTGCGCGATTTTATGCAGGAAAAAAANCAGTTCAAGAACAATTAACTGAGCGTGGCATTACAAACAAGGAGCATGTGTTTAAAGAGGCTCCCCATTGCTTTTGGCTATTTCACCCTTGGCAAAATAACACGGTTGAATTAATCAGTGAGTTTATTAATAAACAGTTAGCCGTTGACTCTTCCCGTTGACTCGCGTGTAACGAGGTTAGGTGTCACTGTTTTTTGTAAGGCTAACTTTTCCTGATTATTACGGGATTTATTGATCAGCTTTTGGACTGCCAAACACGCCATATTAAACACNGGGCGTCGGATAGTTGTTAATGAGGGAATAATACGTGATGCCAAAATATTATCGTCGAATCCAGCCACNGAGAGCTCATCNGGCACTCTAATATTTAAGTTGTTTGCAACCCGAAGAACCGCTGCNGCCATTTCATCGTTATTTGCAACGATTGCAGTGGGTCTTGGCAAAGTATTAAGTAATTGCTCAGCACACGCCAAACCACTGTCATAATTGTTTTTACCTTCAACTATGCGGTCTGTTGGTAGCTTAACGTTATATACCTGCAACTCAGCCAAAAAGCCTGCTAAACGTTCAATCGACGAGCGGTAATGTTGAGGGCCCGAAATAAACCCAATATCTGTATGACCTAACTCGACTAAATGTGTCGCCATATCACGCATGGCAGCACGCTCATCAGACACAACAATATTGTCTGCATCATCTAAATCAACTGACGCAAGACGAACATAAGGACAATTAATTTCTCGAAGCGCTGCTGCCAATGCTTTATTTTCAGANACAGGAGGTAAAATAATCACGCCATCTAGTTTTGAGCGCGAAATAAAACTAAGGCAATCACTAATGAAGTCATCGCGTTTTGATGATCCAGGGTGCACAACAAGCTCATAGCCAAGCTCAGCACAAACACTCAATGCGCCACGTTGCACTTCATCAATATACAGTGCATCGGGGTTATCATAGATTAAGCCCAGTAAGTAAGAACGACTCGACGCCAAACCGCGCGCTTGCTTATCTGGCGAGAACCCTGTTTCTTTAATAATTTCTAACACCCGCTCACGGGTTGCTTTACCGACCGCCGGTGAGCAGTTTATCACTCTCGAAACAGTGCGTTTAGAGACCCCTGATAAACGAGCAATATCGTTGATTGTTACAGACATATAAAATTCCAGAGTCAACTACTTAGCGACAGTAGTGTTCAGCTTTTAATTATTAAAAGTACACAAATTCGTTACATTATAAATGACAAAAGAGGCGACATGCACCTCTTTGGTGATTTTAATCTAATAAACCGAATAAGCGTGGTAAAAATTCACTAATTGCAGGTACATACGTAACCAACATTAGTACCAGAAACATCACTAAATAAAGTGGCATCATGGGTTTTATTATTTTATGTATCGCTGTTTTTGCAACTGCACAACTTACAAATAATACACTCCCCACTGGCGGAGACACTAATCCTATCGATAAATTGAGAACAATCATGATACCAAACTGAACAGGAGACATACCAAATTGCATTGCCACCGGTAAAAATATCGGTGTGAATATCAGTACAGCTGGCGTCATATCAATGAATGCGCCCACAAGTATCAAAATTAAATTAATTAATAACAAAATAATTATTGGGTTATCACTTAATGTTAAAAAGAATTCACTGACCATTTGTGGAATATGCGTATAGGACAAAAGCCATGACATTGCAGAAGATGCCGCAATAATAAGCATCACAATGGCGGTTGTTTCGCAGGCCTTAAGTAATAACTGAGGCATTTCATTTAAACGAATTTCTTTATACACAAACACAGCAAGGACGAGAGCATAAATCACGGCAACGGCCCCGGCTTCTGTCGCCGTAAAAACACCACCAATAATGCCCCCAATCACAATAAAAACAAGTAATAAACTGGGCAATGCTGCGATTATTTTTTCGAACATGACCGAAAAAGGCAGTCGCGCTGTCACAGGGTAATTGTTCTTAATAGAATAAATTGCACACACCATCATCAGTGCTAAACCGAGTAAAATACCCGGCAAATAACCCGCAATAAATAAGGCTGCAATCGATACTCCCCCACTCGCAATAGCGTAAATAATAAGAATATTACTCGGGGGTATTAGCATACCTGTTGTTGCCGCACTTGCTGTGACTGCTGCTGCAAAGTTTTCGCTGTAACCGTGCTTTTTCATTTCTGGCACCATAAAACTACCGATAGCCGACGTAGCTGCAACAGCAGAACCCGAAATAGCACCAAACATCATGCACGACATTACATTCACAAGCGCTAAACCACCGGGTAAGAAGCCAATCATTGCCATAGCACACTCAATTAAACGCTTGGCTATGCCTCCTTGGCCCATAATTAAACCAGACAAAATAAAGAATGGGATGGCTAACAAGGCAAAGCTATCCAGACCGCCCATCATCTGTTGGGAAATCGTAATACTTGCTGGCGTAAAATCCATATGTAACGTAAGCGCAATCAGTGTCGATAATGCGATACAAATAGAAATAGGGACATTAATAAACAGTAAGATGAAAAAACACACAATTAGAATTATGGCTGTCATTTCCATTATGATTCCTCCATCACATTCATTAAGCAATTAACAATATTTTCAACGCAGTTAAATACAATTAATAGGCCACTTAACGGCAATACAGCATAAACAAAGCCCATATTAATACCCAGAGCTGCCGAGCTTTGTTCAAGCTCAAAACTCAGCATCATTAACAAACTGCCGCCATACACTAAAATGCAAGATGCGGTTATCAATACCGATAATTCAATAATAAAGGTGCATTTTCTGCGTAGTGTCGGAACCATTTTTTGATAGAACAGATCAAGTCCTAAATGGGCGCGAGTTCTGTATGCGTACGATGCGCCTAAAACCCCAATCCACATTAATAAAAAACGTGCTAACTCTTCTGTGTATGAACTTGGCGAACGCAAAATAAAACGCGAAAACACCTGCCAAGTCACGACAGCCACGATGGCGATCATCGCTACTATCAAAATACGTTCTATCAATGAGTTAAGATGTGAATTTAGCTTTGTCATTTTGCCTCCCCCATCGCTTTGATAGCCTTGATATGTTGCTCAACAGGCGTACCTGCAAATGAAGCATGAAAATCGGCGACTTTATCCTGAAACGCTTTTTTATCGGGGTAGGTAACTTCAACGCCGGCCTCAATAACCGCTTTAAGTGCTTCATCCGATGCTGATTGCCAGAGTGAACGTTGGTATTCAACAGAATCAGCCATGGCTTTAGTTAGCCATGTTTGCTGTTGTTCACTCAAGGACTCCCACACTTCTTGGCTGGCCAAAATAACATCAGGTACAAAGGTATGTTCATCTAACGAGTAGTACTTCGCAATTTCATAGTGGCGAGATAAGTAATAACTGGGTGGGTTATTTTCAGCGCCGTCAACAACCCCCTGCTGCAGAGCCGAATACAGCTCAGCCCACGCAATAGGTGCTGCAGCACCGCCAAGAGCTTGTACCGTCGCAACGGCCGTGGGGCTATTTAATACACGAATTTTCTGACCAATTAAATCCTCAGGCGTGTGAATGGGTTTTTGGGTCGTATAAAAGCTTCGGCTGCCTGCATCGTAATAACCTAACCCTTTGAGTCTTGCAGAAGATACTTTATCAAGCATGCCTTGACCTAACTGACTGTTTAATACGCGCCAAAAATGCGCACTGTCATTAAACAAATAAGGAATACCAAACACCTTCATTTCTGGCACAAAGCCCTCAAGTGGACTCGCAGACACTTTGGTAATAGCAAGACTACCTATTTGTAGCAACTCGATAAGCTCTCGTTCTGACCCTAATTGACCACCGGGATAGATCACTATTTCCATACTTCCGTTGGAATAGTAATCTAAACGTTTTGCCATATACTCCATCGCTTGATGCACCACATGCCGGGTATCCAGCGTGTGGGCAAGCGTCAAGCGTGTGGTTTTGTTGTCATTGCTGCAGCTGGTTATAAAACCAAGCGTAAAAACCACNAAAACGCTGTAAAGAAGATTTCTATTCATTATTATTTCTTCATTGTGTGTTCTGTTAAATGTGGACTATCTCAATTGTTGCGGTTGATACTTGTCCATGTCGTCATAATCTAAGTTTTCACCAGCCATCCCCCAGATAAAGCTGTAATTCTGTGTCCCTGCACCAGAATGGATTGACCACGGTGGCGAGACCACAGCTTGCTCATTATGAATCCATAAATGCCGCGTTTCTGTTGGCTCACCCATAAAGTGACAGACCGCTTGCTCTTGAGGTATTTCGAAATAAAAATACACTTCGTTACGACGATCATGTTGATGAGCTGGCATGGTATTCCACACACTACCGGGCTTAAGTTCAGTTAAGCCCATTTGCAGTTGACACGTTTGTACCACTGTATTGATGAGCATTTGGTTGATATTACGCTCATTCGATGTCTCTAAACTTCCTAAATGAAGTACATTAGCATCTTGTTTAGTAACGTGTTTATTTGGATAACTGTGATGCGCAGGTGCTGAATTTAAGTAAAATTTAGCTGGGTTTTTAGCATCATCACTGCGAAAAGACACTGATTTGTTACCCCGACCTAAGTAAAGTGCATCTTTATAGTCTAATGAGTAAGTTTCACCATCCGCTGTAATACTGCCTTTGCCCCCAACATTGATAATGCCCAATTCGCGACCATCAAGAAAATGGGCCGCTTTTAAGTTATCTAATGTTTCAAGCGTTAATGCGTTATTTAAAGGTACTGCACTGCCAACCATAAAACGTTCATAGTGGGTATAAAGCCAATACACTTTGTCTGCTTGCATTAATTTGTCGACTAAAAACTCGCTTCTCAATTGCTCAGTGTCAAACCCCTTTACTTCATTTGGGCCTACTGCGTAACGTGATTCAATTTCTGTGTTCATTGTTTTATTTTCCTACTAACGTGCTAACCATCCGCCATCAACTGCCAAAATATGTCCATTGACATAATCACTGGCTCGTGATGATAAAAAGATTGCGGTACCAATTAAATCTTCAGCTTCTCCCCAGCGCCCTGCTGGGATACGTTTTTCTATTTCGCTATTACGCCCAGGATCATCCTGAAGCGCTTGCGTGTTATCTGTTCTAAAATACCCAGGTGCTATCGCGTTAACCTGAATATTATATTGTGCCCATTCATTTGCTAAGGCTTTGGTAACGCCTGCAATAGCATGTTTACTTGCTGTGTAAGCGGGCACAGTCATTCCGCCACTGTATGACAGCATGGATGCAATATTGATAATTTTACCTTGACCCTTTTCGATCATTTTCGGTGCAAATGCCTGAGCAAGTAAAAAGCTGGCATCAAGGTTAACCTTTATCACCTTTTGCCATTCATCGTAGGGGTAATCGATAGCGGGACTTCTAAAAATGGTGCCACCCACATTGACCAGAATATCGATGCCATCATTAACCGACAACGCCTTTTCTGCTAATGCTGACACGCTTTTGGCATCGCTCAAATCAGCGGCAATATCCCATGTTTTCGATGCGCTTTTAGCTATTTCGCTGCATGTTTCTTCGCAACCATGCTCACGACTACTGCTACAGATCACATCAGCCCCGGCAGCGGCTAATCCCATTGCAATTTGCTTTCCTAAGCCACGGCTCGCGCCTGTTACTAAAGCCGTTTTCCCCTTTAAATCGAATAGCTGTGTTGTCATAAAATTAACCTTTTTATCTGTTAACTCTCTGTATCAGACTCTTCAAATAAGATGATACAAAAGTTTGAATGCCTGTTTTAACACCACTTTAATAAACAAGTTGTAAAAAACATTCACAAAGTTGTTAATAGCCATTCTTCGCTACCGGTGGCAATTTGTCAAATTTTATTTGCCACCGGTGGCAATTATGTCTAAGATGTAAAAATCAACACGCCAATTAAGGTTAAAAATGGGTCAAATGTATGTACACACTAAATAGAAAAAACGTCAATAAAAACAAATACCCGACGACTATAATGCAATTCGGTGAGGGGAATTTCTTACGCGCTTTTGTGGATTGGCAAATCGACAAATTAAATGAACAAACAGGTTTAAACGCGGGTGTCGCCATTATTAGACCAATTGATTACGACACATTACCGCTACTTAATACTCAAGATGGTCTCTATACCAGTATTATTCGAGGCATTAATGAGCAAGGTGAATCGGTATCTAATGAACGCATTATTAGCTGTGTAAACGAAGAAATTCCTATTTATAAAGAATTCGATAAATATTTACAGCTCGCAGAAAGTGAAGATCTGAAGTTAATTTTTTCTAATACAACCGAAGCAGGCATCGAGTACATTAGCGAAGACTCACTCACTGATAAGCCAGCAAAAGCCTTCCCTGCGAAATTAACTCAATGGTTATTTCACCGCTTTAATCACTTTAACGGTGCAAGTGATCGCGGCATGATCATCATTCCTTGTGAACTAATTGATTATAATGGTGAAAAATTAAAAGAAATTGTCCTCAAGTACTGCCAACTATGGGATTTACCCAGCGAGTTTGTTAGCTGGCTTAACGAGCATAATTATTTTTGCTCATCGTTGGTTGACCGCATCGTGACGGGCTTCCCACGTGATGAACATCAACACTTGCAAGAACAATTTGGCTACTACGACAACTTCATGGTCACAGCTGAATATTTTCATTTATTTGTTATTCAAGGGCCGCAACATTTAGCTGACGTATTATGTTTAGAAGGCAGTGATGTCAATATTAAAATTGTTGACGATATAGCCCCTTACAAACAACGTAAAGTCGCTATTTTAAACGGTGCACATACTGCGATGGTGCCTTTGGCCTATATGGCAAATATCGACTCTGTGGGCGAAGCGCTCGCCTCACCATTAATCGAGAAATATGTAAGTAAACTGATTTTTGACGAGATTATTCCCACACTATCTTTACCTAAAGATGAATTGCAGGTATTTGCCAATGATGTGCTTAATCGCTTTAGAAATCCGTATATTTGTCATTTACTTATGTCGATATCACTGAATAGTATGACCAAATTTAAAACGCGATTACTGCCACAGTTAGAGCAATATATTGTCGATAATAAAACCGTTCCAGCACTTATTACGACAGCAATTGCGGGGCAAATTTTGTTTTACCGCGGCGAGCGTAATGGTCAACCCATTGAGCTTTCAGATAGTCCTGAGTGGATCACTTTATTCAAATCCATTTGGCAACAGCACCAAGATGGTGCGATAACATTGAAAGAGCTTGTCAGCAGTGTGCTTGGCGCTGAGTGGCATTGGGAGAAAGATCTCAATGAACTGACTGGATTGACTGATCTAGTAACAGAACAGCTTAACAGCATGCTTACGACCTCTGTTGAAGAGACACTATCAAAACAAGTGGAATTATAATCATGGCACAGTTATTAAGACTTCATAATACTGATGATGTTGCTATTGCCCTNAGCCCAATTAGTGCGGGTGAACACATTGAGTTTGAAGACTTCTCGTTCACCGCATTAGACGACATCGAAAAAGGACATAAAATTGCGTTAAAGCCAATTTCAAAAGATGACCGTGTTATAAAATATGGCGCTCCAATTGGCTTTGCNCTTGAAGATATAAAGCAAGGTGCTTGGGTTCATACCCACAGCATTAAAACGACCCTGCATGATGAGTTAGAGTATCAATATCAGCCTGAATTTGTCAGTCAAGCTCCTGCTGAGCCCTCTCCACCCGTGAATATATATCGCAGAGCGAATGGCGAAATTGGTATACGTAACGAAATTTGGTTGATTCCAACGGTTGGCTGCGTCAACGGTATGATCAAACAAATGAAAGATGAGTTTCTACGNAATCACCCCGATCTTGNCATTGACGGNGTTCATATATTTCCTCATCAATTTGGGTGTTCACAGTTAGGTGACGATTTAGAAACCACGAGAATTTTACTGCAAGATATGGCATTACACCCTAATGCCGGTGGTGCATTAGTTGTCGGTTTAGGATGCGAGAATAATCAGCTTGCCGCCTTTAAAGCGGGGTTAGGTGATATTGATGAGAATCGAATAAAATTTTTANTATCTCAGCATTCCGATGACGAAGTAGAAGATGGTGTCGCGCTGCTAGAACAAATTTACGATGTAATTAAACATGATAAACGTGAACCCGGTCTGCTGAGTGAAGTAAAGTTTGGTCTTGAGTGTGGTGGCAGTGATGGTTTATCCGGTATCACAGCAAACCCAATGCTAGGTTATTTTTCTGATTACTTAATTGCTCAAGGTGGAACGACCGTACTGACCGAAGTACCCGAAATGTTTGGTGCAGAAACCTTACTAATGTCTCGCTGTAAAGATGAAGACACCTTTAACCAGCTTGTCAGCATGGTAAATAATTTTAAAGGTTACTATAAAGCGCATAACCAACCCATTTATGAAAACCCGTCTCCGGGTAACAAAAAAGGCGGCATAACTACATTAGAAGACAAATCGTTGGGCTGTACTCAAAAAGCAGGTACCAGCAAAGTACAGGCCGTGCTTGATTATGGTGAACGATTAAGTACTCCAGGACTCAATTTACTCAACGCCCCCGGCAATGACCCCATTGCCACCAGCGCACTTGCAGCTGCGGGCTGTCATATTGTGCTCTTTACNACNGGGCGAGGTACGCCTTACGGTGGTTTTGTGCCTACCTTAAAAATAGCCACTAATTCAGAGCTTGCGAAAAAGAAAACCCGCTGGATCGACTTCGATGCTGGTGTGCTGGTGAATGGCAAAACCATGCCTGAAGTTCATCAAGAATTTGTCGATTTGTTGGTGGATGTGGTGAATGGTAAACCGACCTGTAATGAAATGAATGATATTCGCGAAGTAGCCATCTGGAAAAAAGGAGTAACCCTCTAATGTCAAAAAAGAAAATTGCCATTATTGGGGAATGTATGGTGGAGTTGTCTGGCGCTATTTTTGGCGAAATGCAACAAAACTTTGGTGGCGATACCATGAATACAGCCATTTACATGAAAAAATTGGCAAGCGAACGCATTGATGTCAATTACGTCACTGTGATGGGAGAGGATGCGTTAAGCCAAGCAATGATTGCTCGCTGGCAAGACTATCAGGTTAACTGTGACACCGTATTAACTGACAGTAACAAGCATGCTGGTTTATACATGATCCAAACTGACGCCCATGGCGAACGCACTTTTCAATATTGGCGCAATGATTCTGCGGCAAAATACCTCGTTCGCCATGCTAAATTTGCTGATATTGTTAGCCAGTTAAAAGCGGTCGATGCAGTTTATTTGTCGGGTATTTCACTCGCAATTTTGCCCATCGATGATTGTAATNTTTTACTNAATGNNTTGGCTGATCTAAAAGTTCATGGTGTTAAAATTATCTACGATAGTAACCACCGGCCAACGCTTTGGGCATCTCAATCTCATTGCCAACAGAGCAACAACCGTATGTATCAGCTTGCTGATTTAGCCTTGGTGACATTTGAAGATGAAGCCCAAATTTGGGGCTTTAACAACCTCACAGAATGTCGTGAGCACTTGCATCAACAAGGTGTAAGGCANCTGGTCATTAAAACCGGTGAAAAGGGCTGTCAATACAGTGAAAATAGTCACAGTATTGTCAATCAGTATGATGCCAGACTGGTAGATAATGTTGTTGATACCACTGCAGCAGGTGATTCATTTAATGCGGGGTTTTTAAGTTATTGGTTGCTAGACCATGACATTGCAAGCTGTGCAGAGGCTGGAAATCTCGTTGCAGGACAGGTTATTCAACAACGAGGGGCCATCGTCCCAATAGATAACTCAATACTAAACAGCACACTTTAGGAGACAAGTATGCGTTTATTTTTATCATTGCTTGTGGTGTTATCTATTGCGCAGAGTGTTTTTGCTGCGACGCCTGCAATTGGCACCGAGCCTGTCACATTTATGCATGTAGAAAAAAATAATAAGCATGCCTATAACAGCATTCAAGCTGCAATTAATGCGAGTAGCCCCTATAAAGAGGTGGTGATCACTGTTGCAGCTGGTGAGTACAACGAAAAACTGTATATCACCCGCAGTAACCTCAGTATTGTCGGTGAATCCGCCGCTAATACTATCATTCGTTACGCACAGCTGAGGAATAGTTGGCGTGAACACAATGACAGTGACTGGGGAGCTGCCGTGGTTAATATCACTGGCAGTGACATAACACTCGCCAATATCTCCGTTATCAATGATTACGGAAAAATTCATAACACACTTGAACATCAGTTTGCGATCCGCGGCTTTGAAAACGCATCACGAATCATCTTTCATCAATGTGACGTACAGGCCTATGGTGCTGATACAGTGAGTCTTTGGAACAAAAAAGAGGGTCTTTATTACCACTCTTACTGCTCTTTCACTGGGGCTACAGATATGGTTTGCCCAAGAGGTACCGCCCTCATTGAGCATTCTCAATTTTACAACTTAAAACAAACCGCGACTCTTTGGCATGATGGCGAATTGAGTAGCGAACAAAAGTTTGTTGTTGCTAATAGTGAATTTAATGGCGTAGAAGGCTTTTGGCTTGGCAGACATCATTATGATGCCCAGTTTTATTTATTNGGAAATCAGTTTTCTGATAACTTNGCAGATAAACCTATCTTTAAAAAAACCTATGCGGATAAGCAAAGAGACCAACCAAATCGTTGGGGATCCCGTTATTTCTTCGCCAATAACAAAGCCCCGTATGCTTGGTTAGATGATAACTTCCAACCGAAACAGCTCAATATAGAAGAAAACAACCTTGTTGACTGGGTTTTCAAAGGCGAATGGCAGCCCAAGCAACAATTGCAGATGCTGGAACAACAGCTGGCTACTCAAAATTTTAAAACTGATNCATTTCAGTTGAAATAAGTTGCGTTAACTTTAGAGTGCATGCTTTGGGTTTCAATGTCACTGTAAGTTATATCGTTACTCACCTCTCACAGGTATGCACTCAACCTCGTTCGATAAATATGAGTGTGGCATAATTACGCCACACTCATATTACTCATCACATTTANAAGTTAACACCCACTGACAACCAGTAGCGACGACCATCTTCTACATAACCATACTCTGCCTCTGATATTTCTTTATCGAATAGGTTATACACACCAAAGCCAAGTGTAATTCGTCGGCTTAAATCATAGTTACCCCCCATGTCTGCCAAAGTGTAGTCTGGCGCAATTAAGCTACTTTGCGATGGACCTGTCGTAGGTTGGCTTTCTTCACCGCGATAATGTACACGCAGCCACGTTCCTAGTTTATCTACCGGGCGCCAATTAAGTGAGGTTTGTAAAATGTGTTTAGGTAATTGATTAAGCGGACTACCTTTGTATTCACCGGTTTTTTGCTCAGAATCGGTGTAGGTGTAATTAGCACTCACATCAAGCTCGCTGGTAATATCGTAAGAAACCGACAGCTCAAACCCTTGTGTTACTGCTTCATCAACATTGATATAAGTTGTAGGCAGAGAACCAAACTGATTCGGACCATCTGTACATTGCGTTAATGGGCAAGAAATACGCGTAATTTTATCTTTAAACTCGTTGTAGAACACCGTACTTGAGAGCGATAAATCGCGACTGATATCATAATAAATCCCCATTTCGTAGTTTACGGACTTTTCAGGGATTAAGTCTGGGTTACCATAAATATTACCACCACGGCTTACCTGTCCCCACGCTGGAGTAGATTGGCGAATATTCGGTGCTCTAAAGCCTGTTGAAATTCCCCCTTTCACAGTCAGCGACTTAGTGGCATTGTATACACCATATAAACGCGGACTAAAGTGACCCGCAAAGTTACCATCATGATCATAACGAAGCCCAGTGGTCAGTTTAAATTGCTTTGATGCAGACCATTCATCTTCTGCAAACACCGACCATTGCTCGTTTTCCACATGCGTTAAATCACTGATGCTATTACTCGTATAATCATCCAGTTCTTCTTTTAAATACGCCGCACCAACGCTTGCATTATGATTGGTAAATGGCAGTATCCAGCTTGTTTGCGCGTCGGTATTTTCGACATACATTTCACGCGAGGTGTTATCAAACTTATCGTATTTTAGATAGCTGCGCGATGAGCCAAAATCGTAAAAGCCATTATGGCTAAGCGAATAAGTTTCTTGGTCGTACTCTGTGGTTGACGACTCAGGACACCCCCGTCGGCCACAGCTTTCACCTTGCGCTAAAGGCGCGACGGTTTTACCTAAAGTTTCATCCAGTTTTTGTTTTGCCGAGCCCACCTCAAACATAATTTCGTGGTTATCTGATGGCGTTAAAATAAACTTCGCTTTGATATTGCTTTGCTCTTTACCTCGAAAGCCAGCAACAAAGTCATCTTCATCACGCTCAGAGAACTGCCCTGAAAGCTGAACTCCTAGCAACTCTGGAATTAAGCCACCCGCGGTAAAAAAACTACCTTGATTAATGTTGCCAGATTCGCTTGATTCTTGAATGGTGCTGTCTAAACGCAGTTCGCCATACCACTTTTCGGGTGTTTTACGGGTTATAATATTGATAACCCCACCAATGGCATCAGAGCCATACAGTGATGACATAGGGCCACGAATAACTTCATTCGGTCAATGGCTGAAATAGGGGGTGTCCATGCCCCTTCAACACCTGGGCCATCACTGTTTGGACGAGTTTCGCGAGAGGTTTGACGCTGGCCATCAATTAAAATCAAAGTGTACTGGCTTGCCATACCACGCAAACTGATATCTTTTCTATCACCACCACCGGTCACAACCACACCGGGTACGTCGGTCATGGCATCTGTTAAGTCACGGTAAAAACGCTTTTCTAGCTGCTCACGATCAATCACGCTAATACTTGCAGGTGCCTCTTTTAGCATTTGCTCATACCCAGATGCAGAAACAACAATCACTTCCATGTCTTGTTTTTTATCATCAGCGTATGCAAAATGAGATAGGCCTGCTAAGACAGCAGCGGTGAGAGGTAAAACAGAAGGAACAACCCTCGTCATAATAATACTCCGTGACTTTTTGTTTATAAATGATAATAATTAGCGTTTGCAATATTAATGAGAAGTCCCCGTTTTAACAATTTACGATTTCTTAAAACTGAATTAAGAAGGCCTGAACAATGAATTCCAAGCTAATCAAAACACTACGCGTATTTTCTCGTACTGTTGAAACAGGCAATATGAGCAGTGCTGCTGCTGAGTTATCAATGACGACATCGGCTGTAAGCCAACATATAAAGCAATTAGAACAGGAAATCGGGTTAAGTTTATTTAATCGCAGCCCGCGAGAGTTGACGCTGACCGAAGCCGGTCATTTGTATTATCAAAGCTGTTTAAAGATGCTGGCACTTGCAGATCAAGCCAGCACGCAATTACAGCACTTACAAAGTAAACCCAGTGGCGAATTAAAGTTAGTCGCCCCCGTCGGTTTTGGTGGAGGGCTTTTAAGTGAACCGCTCGAGCGCCTAATAAACGAGTTTGATGATTTACGTATTCAGTTAATTTTAACTGATGAGCCAATCGATATGATAAAAAGTGGCGCAGATTTAGCCATTGCAATAGGCCCATTAACAAACTCAAATCTGATTGCACGAAAGCTCGCAACCTGGCCGTTAAAGCTCTGCGCCCACAGAGATCATCCTATCGCTAAGTTTAAAAAAGTCAGTTGGGATAATTTACATCAGTTCTCCCGTATTTCACATACATACGCCGACAGCAATGCATTTAATCCCCTAACGCTTGAAAGTAAACCGCTGCCCAAGGCAAAAATAAACGTCAATAACATGCAAAGTTTAATTGCGCTGGTCTGTGATGGGGTCGGTTATGGCGTGTTGCCAGAGCCTGAAGTGAGGCACTTATTAAGAACAAAAGAACTCATCGAAATCGCGCCCGAATGGGCCATGCCAAACTACACCGTGTATGCAGTTACCCCAGCAAGAGACAGCTTAGCTGCAAAAACCAAAACAGCGATAGAAACCATAAAACACTGTTTTAATGATGTATCGAAACAGGTTGAATTTGTTGATTAAGGCCAGTATGGATAATACCAATTCGCTAAAATAAGCGCGTGGGTATTATCCAAGTGCGAGCCAAACACCTACACACATCATAAGCGCACCGGCAATACGATTTAGCCATTTTAAATTGTCGCCTTTATCTAAAAATAACCTCAAGCTTTTACCACCCGTGGCATAAATTAACATACAGATAAACTCNCTCAGCATAATAATGCTTACTAATACAGCAAGCTGCGGGGCAACGGCTAANTCTACATTTATAAAAGGGGGCAAGAGTGAAATCATAAACGCCCACCCTTTTGGGTTTGCGATGGCAGTGATATAACCTTGTGAAAACAGTTGTCCGCGCCCTATTTGCTGCTCGGTTTCATTTTCGGGCTTAAAACTGGTTTTTGCGCGCCACATATTGACTCCAAGATAAATAAGGTACGCACCGCCAACATATTTTAGTACCGCAAACAACGCAGGATAATTAAGCATAATACTGGCAACCCCCACAACAGCCGCAATTGCCACCGTTGCCACGCCCAGCACTTCACCCACCATCATCCACAATGTGCGCCTTACCCCCACACTCATACCCAGAGTCATCGCTAAAGTCATGCACATACCTGGTGTAATAGAGACAAAAAAGAAAGTAGGAATAAAAACCGCAAGTACTGCTAAATCGAGCATAAACCAATCACATCATGAATACTGAAAAAATAGAAAAGCGATTTAAACACATTCAATTAAATAANCAAACAAACACGCGATTACTCACATTTCAATGCGCTAAAGCTCATGAAAACTGGTAATGCAATATTAATATAGGGAGCTAGTTAGCCCACGATCTTCGTTACTAAAATATAAGCTACCAAAAAGCCTATACCATTAGNTTGGGCAACACATTCTATTGCAGCAAATAATCAAGCCAGATCATTATTACGTACAGCGCNACCACGNGTAGTCATTGTATCGGACTCCATCTATTGTGATAGCGATGGCTATTGCACAAGCGCTTCATCTTCAGTCAACTTTGCTTAACTCAGCTCTACTTTATAGCTTCGATAAGTACAGACACTATAACTAATTTTCCACGTGAAACTGAGTTTAGTATTTTACCTAAACAGCAATGACCCCTGTGATCACTGCAAACTTGTTGCGCTGAGCTTTTACCTTCTCTGTAAAATACCTATGAGTGCTCTGTAGCTTTATCTGACGGGATAATTTAATTGAAGAAAGATTCGAATGTGCAGTTTGAGAGAACAATTAAAAAA
>JGI25128J35275_1000202_pt1 | contig 19129 bp, 22 predicted proteins | sample ETNvirenome_2_60_FD_35275 | JGI IMG/M metagenome (IMG submission 35275)
CAAGACGCATTACAAACTCAAGCACAAACATTAGCACAACAAGGAATTGGTTCTTATGCTCCTTATGTAACAGCAGCAGGAACACAAGCATCATTGGCTTCTGGATTAGGAACCCAGGCCCTTGGAACATTATCAGGAATTTCAACAGGAGCTCCGACTACTCAACAAGTAACGGACTTCATGTCCCCATACCAATCACAAGTTATAGATGCATCTCTTGCAGAATTTGATCGTAACAAACAAATTCAAGAACAACAAATAAGAGATCAACAAACCGCTTTGGGTGCGCTCGGCAGTGGTCGAGCGGGAGTGCAACTCGCAGAGTTTGGCACAGGGGCAGCGAGAGAAAGGGCTTTACTACAAGCAGGACTATTAAACCAAGGTTATGGTCAAGCTATGCAGGCAAGGCAACAAGACATCGCAAATAGGTTTGGTATATCACAAGCAGAACAAGGTTTAGGATCATTTCAAGCTGGACTAGGACAACAACAAGCAGGTCTAGCATCACTCGTGCCTGGATTACAACAAGGAGATATTTCTACTTTAGGTCGACTGGGCGCGTTGAACCAGGCACAAACACAAGCAGGTCTTGATGCACAAAGAGAAGCAGCAAGAATGGCAGCTTACCAACCGCAAGAACAACTTGATAGATACGCTGCGCAAGTAACAGGATTAATGGGTGGATATCCAGGACAAGCTGTAACAACTAATGTACCTAACCCTACACCATTACAAACGGCACTAGGTGTTGGTACAACGTTAGCTGGTATTTATGGAGGATTAAGAAATCCAGGTAGTACAAACTTTGGAACAATGGCAGCGGCGGGAGCTAACAGAATAGTATAGGTTAACTATGAACAGAATTTTAAAAAGACCAATGTTTAGAATGGGAGGGTCTACAGGAACTGGAATAACTTCTGGTTTAGATAAACCTAAAAGAGGTTTAGTAGATGAACCAGGTGGTTATGCTGGAACTGATCCATTCGATAGAGCTAAAAAAGTTACTACAAGATATCTGCAAGATCCTCAGTTAAACCCACAAGGAGGAGGCGGATTTATGCCAGGATCATTATCCAACTTTTTAACATCTTTTGGTTTAGACATGTTATCTAGACCACCAACAGGAAACATATTTCAAACAGCTGCACAATCAGCTAAAGGACCTTTTGAAACTTACCAAGCTGCAAAACTAACAGAACAAGCAGATAGAAGAGACGCAGCAAGAGATGTATTCTCAGGAGCGTTAGCTTCTGAATACGATATTTTAGAACAACGAGAAAAAGGCAAGTACGGTGACATGAAAACACCAGAACTAGAAGCAAAACTAATTAGAGATGCTCAACAAAATATTTTTGATGCAACGGCAATAAAAGACAGCCCCGATTCTACTGAAGAAGAAATACTCGCTGCTGAACAAAAAATTAAAATTAATCAAAACGTTTTACAAAAAGAACTAGGTGTACCTGCAGAATACGCAGCTATTCTTGGCAATGCAGAGGTATTTGATTCTTATAAAGCAGATTATATAGAAACAGAAAACCAAAGAAGAGAAGATGAATATAAAGCTGAAAACCCAGATGCAACACCAGAAGAAATAGTTGCAAATGTTGAAGTTATTAATGTAAATTCCGCAGAAGCTTCGGATTTTACAATTGCAAAATTAAAACAAAAATATGGCTTTGCTTCTGGAGGTAGAGTCGGTTTAGCTTTTGGTAGTAAACCTGCAATGATGGAATCTGTTGTTGAAGCAGAACAAGAAACAGGTGAAGTTCAAGATTTATCTTTTACAGAACTAAGATCAAGACTACCAAGTGAAATATCAAATGACATAGTGCAGTTACTTGCAAACAGTAAAGAAGCTTTAATGGACTTTGCAAACATTAAAACGTCAGAAGATATAGCTCAATTTAATCAACAATATGATGTAAATTTGACGTTACCACAGGGGGCGTAAAATGGAACCCTTTAAGCCAAAAGACACTAGAATCACACTAGATAAAAACACTGTTGCAGAAACAATTCAAAAAACTCTTACAAAGAAAAAGAAACCAGTAAAATTTACTTGGAAAGGAGCAGCTAATTTTGCACAAGGTTTTCTCAACACCAATCCATTTAGTAGAATAAAACAATATAGACTTAAAGAACTAATGGAGGGAAGCCCTGCCAAAGAAAAAGATTATATTGATTTCTTTGAAGACATGGAGAAATCTTTTTATGGTGGTGCTCAGAATATACTCTATTCATTTGGAGATTTAGTTACAACAGGTATTGATGCAGCTAAAGACACTAACCTTACAGAAGCCTTAGATAAAGTTTATAAAGAAAATAAAATTAAAGATCCTGAAACATTATTAGGAACAGTTAATAAAGTTCTTATTGAATACGGCGTACCTGGCGGAGCTGTATTTAAAATAATGAATAGAGCTAGGAAAATGTTCAGAGGTAAGAAAGCCTTAAATGCAGCAGCCGATGCAACAGGAACCGTGGCCAAAGGAACACAGATTGCAAAAAGAGCAGGCTATATGGCTGGAGCTTTTGGAGCTACAGATTTTTTAGTAGCAAGACCTGAAGTTGAAACTTTATTTTTAGATAAGGAGAGTGAAGAAGGTTTAGAGGGAAGAGATTTAGCTCTTACAAGATTTAGAAACAGATTAAGATTCGGAGCAGAAGGAACTCTTATTGGAGGAGGTTTTGTTTTATTAGGAAAACCTTTAGCAAAAATAGCAACAGTTGGTGCAAAGTATGGATTAATGAAACCAGCAGGTTATGCATTAAGAGGTGTTGATTTCTTAGCTGTAAGACCGGCAACTTATCTTGCTGCTAACATACCAGGTTCTGCTAAAGCAGGAAAATTAATTAGAAATGCAAGTAGTTATGTAATTGATAAATCTTTATCTACAGTTTTAGCTGGTAATCCTAAAAAACAATTACCCGCGTTTGATCAATGGAGAATGTTTTCTATAAAAAGTAGTGACCCATTACAGAAAAGATTAAAAAAATTAGATAATTTTTTAGCTGCATTTAGATCTTTAGGTAAATACACAGGGCTTGGTTTTCAATTAACATCAGAAGCAAAAAGAGAAATAAAAGCAAGATCAAGAACAATAGAAAAGTATTTAGAGTCTATTGAAGAAAAATCTTATAATTTAGCTAAAAGATTTGAAGGTCAATACAATACTGCAAGCACATCACCAGCAGGACAAGATTATTATTTAGATAGAGTTCTAGCTTACTTAAAAGGTCAACTTAAAAAATCTGATTTACCAAAAGAGCTACAAGAAACAGCAGAATTTCTTCAGAAAGAATTAGTAAATACTAAAAAAACATTTGCTGAGTTATTACCAGAAAATGAGTTAAAAGATTTTATGCTGAATAACCTAAAAACTTACATGAGAAAATCTTTTGCAACTTTTACTAATCCTGAGTACATGGCAGATCCAAAAATAAAACAAGCTGCTTCTAAATGGATTTTAGAAAATGTAGTTAAAAGAAATGCTGATATTAAAAAAGAAGCTATTAAAACTTTAAAAACTTCTAAGATGACAGATCAACAAGCTTTAAAAGAAATGGCTGACACCATGATGGAAAAAACATTAACACTTACAAAACAAGATGGTGCTGACCCTTTAAGAATACTACAACAAATATCAAAAGACACTTTAAGATCTGATAAACTAATTAAAACTGGTGAAGAATTACCAGATGTAATTAAAAAATTATTAGGAGAAGAAAATAATCTTAAATCTTCCGTATTACAAACAACATCTCATGCAATAACACAAGCTGTTAACAAAAGAACTTTGGATAGATTAGCAGATATTGGCGTAGCTGAAGGGTGGTTATTTAAAAATCAAGTCGCAGCGGACTCAAAGAAAGTGTTTGATGCTTCAAAAGTAGGAGATCTAAAAGGTCTTGGTTTATTAAAAAGTAACATAAGTAAACTTTATGCTAATGCAGATATGGCAGCTGCTTTAAAAGGAGTTCCTGGAACATTTGATAGCTGGATACAAAGTACTGTTTATAGAAACATTTTACAATTTAAAGTTGCAACTCAGTTTGGTAAAACAGTTTTATCTCCAGCAACACAAGTTAGAAACGTTACATCTGCTAGTATGTTTCCATTAGCTAATGGTCATATAGGTGGAAGAGCATCTGTAACTGATTCTTTAAAAATGGTAATGGACGATATCTTCGGTGCAGGAAAATTAATTAACGAAGAAAAGTTTATTAAAAATTTAGAAAACAAAATAAGGTTAGGAGTTATTGATGAAAACATTGTGGCTTCTGAATTAAAAGCAGTACTACAAGACATACGTGCCGGTGCTAAAGTAAAAAACTTAGATAGTTTACTTAACAAATTGTCTAATACAAAAATGTTAAAAACAGCTACTAGAATATATGCTGGAGGTGATAACCTTTGGAAATGGTATGGTCATGAATATGTAAAATCTCAAATGAAGGGGATGTATAGAACTGTAGATGATATTGCAAAATGGACACAAGAAATTACTGGAAGAAAATTTAACCCTATCAATACTTTTACTGGAGCTAAAAAAACATTTGATGAAGCAATAGATGAAGCAGCTGCATGGCAAATAAGAAATACTTATCCAACATACAGTAAGGTACCTCAATTTATTAAAGATCTAAGAAAACTACCATTTGGTAACTTTGTATCATTCCCGGCTGAAATGATTAGAACTACTCATAATATTGTAAGCTTAGGTATGAAAGAAGCAACTTCGTCTAATGCTAAATTAAGACAAGCTGGATATCGAAGATTATTAGGAGCTGCTGTAACACTAGGAGGAGCAGAAAAAGGCGCGAGTGAACTTGCTCAAAATTTAACTGGTGTAACTATGGACCAAGTAGAATCTTATAAGAGAAGTTTAGCTGCACCATGGAATTCAAGAGCAGCAATTCTTCCAATTAATAAATGGAAAGATGGAGTAGGTAAAGCTATTAACTTTTCATATTTTAGTCCATATGATGTTGTCACACAGCCAGTTAGAGCTGCAATTAAAACACTTCAAGAAGGCAATTTAAAACAACAAGATGTAGATGATGTTGTATTTAATTTATTTTTAGGAGCTGATGGGCCTGTAAGAAAATTGATAGATCCCTTTGTATCTGAGTCTATTGCACTTGAAAAAATATCTGATGTAATTCCTAGAGGATTAATCATCGGGGGAAGAGGAGGTGAAACTAAAACAGGAAGCAAAGTATATTCTGTTACTGATGACGGACCAACTGCATTTATGAAAAGTCTCGGACATATAATAAAAGGAGTTAAACCTACTGCTTTTGATACAGGTGGAAAACTAATCAAAGGAGTAGAGAAGGACGTTAAAAGAGGTGGTCAACCAGTAAACTTACAGGATGAGTTACTTGCATTATTTTCTGGTATTAGAATTATAAACGTAGATGTTCCACGAACTATGCAATACAAAGTTACAAATTATAATAAAGAATTTAAATCTGTAACAACTGCGGAAAAGTTTTTTGGTTTAGAAAACTTTCAACGAAGAGGACCTTTAGTTTTAGCAGATGAATTTAAAAACATTCAAGAAGAAACATATAGAGTTAATCAGGACTTTCATTTTATATTAAATGATGCTTTAGAAGTAGGAGTTCCTAAAAAAGAATTAGTAAAAATTTTAAGAAAAAGAGGAATACCATATGCAAAAGTTAAAAAATTAATTAACGGTAAAAATATTCCATACACAGGATATGACACACGTATGAAAAAAAGAGTTAATGAAGCTAANATTCTTGCAAAAGAAAGAGGGGAAACTATTAATAAAGAATATTTTTATCCTAAGCGATTATTTAGAAACATTCTTAGAGAATACAAAGATAAAAATTTAAAAAAAGAAGAAGAGGCTCCATCAAGAATAGAGCAACTTAAAAAACGTTTAGGGGACAATAAACAATCTAGTATTAGACCGGTAGAAGAAATACAAACAGCAGAAGTAAAAACACCACCTTTAGCTAAGACACCGATGCCTGTTAAAATAGCAACAAATACAATGCAAAAAAATCCAATTACAAACTTGACACGTACTGAAACTGCCTTACTATCTCCAACAGAAAAAGTAATTGCGGGGAGAACTTAATGGCAAAAAACGCACTACAAAAAATAGAGGATCATGAAAAGCTTTGCAGAATTATGCAAAAGCAAACTCATGACAAGATAAATAAACTTGAACGTCAAATTAACCGTGTAGAAAGCATATTATTAGTGTCTACTGGAGCTTTGATATCTGGTATGGCTTATGTTATATTTGCTTTAATTATTAGATAAAAAAATTTTTCATGCAACTTTCAAAACATTTTAGTTTAAAAGAAATGACCAAGTCGATGACCGCTCAACGTAGGGGAATTGATAATACACCAGGAGCAGGTGAAATTAAATGCCTAGGTGATTTATGTTGGAAAGTTCTTGAACCGCTACGTGCACACTTCGACAAACCTGTTACGATTACTAGCGGCTATCGTAGTGAAGCGTTATGTGAAGCGATCGGCAGCAAAAAAACTTCACAGCATGCCAANGGNCAGGCCGTCGACCTAGAAATTTTTGGCGTACCAAATATTCAAACAGCTTACTGGCTACAAAATAACGTGGACTTCGATCAATTGATCATGGAGTACTACGACAAAGACGACCCGACAGGGGGCTGGGTCCACATAAGTTATCACGAATCAGATTCAAATAGAAAACAAGTATTAACCTTTGACGGTAAAAAATACACCGAAGGCTTACCAGAAATGAAATGGTCTGGCGGCAAAGTCGTAAATTAAATCTAATAATCGTTACGCAAAATAAAGATTATAAGCAAGAGATATTCTAGCTTCTTTTTTATTGTGTTTGTTCACTCCATGCCTAAACTGACTGGGAAATATTAATACATCCCCCTTTTTAGGTGAATAAGAAAATCCATTTTCAAAAAATATAGGAGACCCTTTACAATCGGTGTAGTATATGACCCCNGATAAATGACCACCATGATTATGTAGATTATTTATAGAACCTTNTTCAGCATAATTTACCCACAANTCGTAACCATCAAAATGATTCTCATTCTTACGCATTCGAACAGATCTTCTAGTTTGTTGAAAAGACAAATTTTCGTACTTACATCTAAAATACTCTCCTAAATAAATTAGATAAGCTTGCAAAAAAGATCCTTCTATTAAATTAGAAGGTACAGAAGTTTGATACGCATTATCTCCTACGTTGTAATGTTCTAATAAACAAGAAAGTTTATGTTTTTTAATTTTATCTGCGTGCTTCACACATTTTTTTAACTCTTCATAAATTAAAGAAGGGGCTTTATGTTTTAAAATATGAGGATTTATTTCTTCCACGTTTTTGTATATAGAATCTAGATCCAATCTCGAAGTTCCTCTCCCAAAACTTCAGAAGCAATATTAATTTTCTTCCGTAAAGCTTTAACAATTTTTTCATCAACTGTATCTTCCGCAATAATATCTACATAAGTTACATTCTTTTTTTGACCGATTCGGTGTGCACGATCCTCGGACTGTAATCGCTTCTCTAGGTCATATCCGTTAGAATAGTAAATTACTGTGTTTGCAGCAGTTAAAGTTATCCCGTAGCCACCCGTAGAAGGGGTTCCAACCATAAACCGGCACTTAGGGTCGTCTTGAAATTTACGTATATTATCTTGTCTTTCTGATTGAGGCGTGAGTCCATAATAATCAACCACGGACCCCGGACCATAAACTTTGACAATTTCTTTAATAATATCTTTTATATCCCATTGGTAATGAGCCCATATAATAGCCTTACCTTCCATTTCAGATAATATTTCTATTAATTCATTAACCCTATTACTAGCAACTCTTTGAATAGTGCCATCATCGGCTGTAAAATGACCACATGTAATTTGATGCAGTCTCATTAGTTGAGTAAGAACAGTCATAGTTGTTGCNTGCTTACCATTTAAATGTGCAAGAGCAGTCTCTTTCATCTGATTATAAAGTTTTCTTTGATCAGGTGTTAAAGTAATTTGTCTTTTAGTAAAATTTTTATCAGGTAAATCAAGGCAATCTTCTTTTAAAACTCTATAAGAAAAACCTTGTAATGTTTCGGATAATTCACCAAGATTTTGAAATTTATCAACAACTTGTATAGACCTTCCATGAATATGCATAGTCTTCATTTCTGCATATCTATTTCTAAAAGCATAATAAGAAGTATAGTCCAATAACCAAGGGCTTAAAAACTCACATTGAGAATATAAGTCTAAGGGATTTTTAGTAATAGGAGATCCTGTCATTATTCTTCTATACTTAGTTCTTGTAGATAGTTTAAGAATATTTTTAGTCCTTTGAGCTTTAGGATTTTTAATAGTAGTAGATTCATCAATGGCCATTAAGGTATTGTGAGAAGATATAAATTTAGCAGCAAAATCAGTGCCTTTAGTTGTACTAAAAGCTTCAACGTTCATAATTAAAACATGAAGTTCTTCTCCTGTTTTAAATAAAGTGCCTAATTTTTTAGACTGACCTTTTGTAATATTTGCTTGCCATAAAACGGTCACATTCTCTATATGGTTAGGTAAGTGTGCAGGTATCTCTTGTTCATGCCAAGTTTTTACAACACCCTTGGGTGCAATAATTAAAAGTCCGTTTATCTTGCCTTTATCATAAAGCATAGAAGCGTTATCAATAAGTACTTTTGTTTTACCTGTACCCATTTCCATAAAATANGCATACGTTTCTTTATTCCATGATTTTTCTAACGCAGTTAATTGATGCGCGTATGGCTTTGTTTTAAATTTATAGTTCATAATATTTTTACTTTCTAGTTGACAATATAATGGTTGATGTCTATATTGTCAAGCATGAAAGTAATAAACAACTCAACTTTAAATAAAAGAGATACTGTGGTTTATGTTATTCAGGAAATTGCTGGAACTAAAGCAGGCTCCCCCAAAATAAATATTATGGGAGCTTCTCAATATGGTAATTTTAAATTTCTACTTCCAGAATTTTCTCAGATGATTTTTTCACCTGGTCCTCTTATTTATAAGTTAAGACAGGGTTTAAAAGATTTTAAATCTCATGATCATTTATTACTTACAGGTGATCCTGCAATAATAGGTGTTGCGTGTTCTATTGTTTCTGACATGACGAACGGTAAATACAGTTTATTAAAGTGGGATAAACAAGAAAGAAGATACTATCCACTACAAATTAATTTATATGAGAAAGGAAAAATAGATGAATAATATTGATTTTGAAAAAGATCAACAAGATGCAATGAAAAAGACTGACAACATTCAGTCTCTTGCAGATCAAGTTGAAAGACTAGAAGGAGTTGCTTCAAGTATAGAAGCAGCAGAAGAGAGAATAAAAGATTTAAAAAAGAAACGAGACTACATATCAGGTGAAGTAATACCTACTATGATGTCAGAAATGGGGCTTGCAGAATTAAAACTGCACGATGGATCTCATTTAAAAGTTTCAACGTCGTATCGTGCTACCATAACGGAAGCAAACAAAGAAGCGGCGTTTAACTGGCTTCGTAACAATGGACTAGGAGATATCATTAAAAACGAGATCTCGGTGTCTTTTGGTCGTAACGAGGATAACAAGGCAGCAACTTATGCTGAACTTGCGAAGGGTCAAGGGTTTCAACCGACACAAAAGATGAAGGTTGAGCCTATGACTCTGAAAGCGTTAGTCCGTGAGCGTATAGAGGCAGGTCAAGAAATGCCAACGGAAATTTTCGGAGTGTTCTCTGAAAATAAGACTACAATAAAAAGGAGCAAATAAACATGAACCAAGTAGCAACAAAAAAAGAAGGAGCATTAGCAACAAATGTATTTGAAGCTGATGCTGATAAAGGCACTCAAAACATTTCGCAAGAAGANCTTGCGTTACCNTTCTTAAAAGTTTTGGGACAACTATCTCCNGAGGTAAACAAAAGAGATGGTAAATATGTCGAGGGCGCAGAACCTGGCAAGATAATAAACACTGTTTCTAATGAACTGTATGACAGTATAANAGTCGTACCNGTTTTTTATAAGAGACAGTACGTTGAATGGCAAGACAGAGGTACCAGCACTGGTGCACCTGCTGCTATCCACGAAGCTAATAGCGATATCATTAGTCAAGCGACTAGGGATAAGTCTTTCAAAGATAGATTACCTAACGGTAACTATTTAGAAAACACGGCTAATCACTTTGTGGTTCTTCTAGGAGACAGTCCATCCACAGCTTTGATTTCTATGAAAGCTACTCAATTAAAAGTGAGTAGAAAATGGAACTCAATGATGATGGGGATTAAAATGCAGGGTAAAAATGGACTTTTTACTCCGCCAACTTACAGCCACATTTATAATCTAAAAACTGTGCAAATGTCGAATGACAAAGGCACATGGTTTGGATGGGATGTTAGTAAAGAAGGACCAGTGTCAGATAGAGGGATATATGACATTGCAAAAAACTTTGCTGATCGTGTAGGTAAAGGTGAAGTACAAGCTAAACCAGAAACTCAAGAAGAAACAAAAAGAACTTTAAATCTATAAAAAGTTCCTGCGGGAGTGGGCGGTAAAGCGAGAGTGGACCCGCCCACTAACTATTTGTTATGATTGAGAAAAAAGAAAAATATTCTGGACCTGTTATTTATGAAGATTGGATTGATCTAGGTCGTATCATTATACCATGTTTAAGGGGGAAGCCTGTCGTTAAACGTTGGTCAGACCCAAGTTTTAAAGTAACGAAAGAAGAATGGAAAAAGAATTATTTACACTGCGAAATTGCATTAAGATTAGATCGAGACATAGATCTTGATATAGATAATACATTAGTAAAAAGATTTGTAGATCGTTATGTAAAATCATGTAGTGCTGTATCAGGAAGAGCAGGAAATCCTGAAAGCCATTATTGGTGGAAAGGCGAAATAGAATTTACACAATATAAACTTCCAGGAGAACTAAAAGAAAAATTTAAAAATTTACCACATGGGTCGATGCTTTGTGAGTTAAGGCATGGTCATGACAGATATACAATAGTTCCAGGATCAAAGCATAGTAAAGCAGATGAAAACGTAAGATGGGAAAGATATGCTGGTTTAAACGGCTATACAGGGGATTTAAGAGAGGATGTAGGAAAAGTGGCACTCTCCACCGCGCTTTGTCTTTTATACGCGCCACAAGGCCAAAGAGATGCTTATTGTACCGCAATAGCTGGTGTTTTACTAAAACATACTCAATGGGACGTAAATGAAATAGATGAATTTATTTATAACATAGCGATTGCCGCAAATGATGATGAAGCATTAAAAAGAAGGTCCAAAGGNTCTAGCGGAAAAAATGCTAACAAAAATTTAGGATTACCAAAACTAGCAGAAATTATAGGGTGCTCCCCNAGAGCTGTCGCAGAATTATTTAGTTGGGTAGGTATAAAATATGCTGCGGGTAAAGAAATTGCGCAAGAATCAATTGGCGATATTACCGAATATGGAAGTGATAGATACATAGTTAAAGTAAATACTTTTGTAGAGGGCGAGATAAAAGAAAAAGAAATTATTGTTGACGGACCAACGCTNACGAAACAACAGATGTTCTATGATGAAATAATTAGACAGGCTTCTCTTTGGGTTCCAAAGATGAAACCGAAAGACTTTGAAACAATCATGAGACAAAAGTATTTGAATAGNAAAAGAGCAGGAGATTATGTAGAGGAAGCCGAAGAAGATTATAAATTTAAAAAATACTTTTCAAATTATTTAAATAAACAGGGAGTCTACATGGATAAATCTAACCTAGCTGTTTATAAACTGCCTTACTTTAATGATAAAAATAATTCTTTAGAATTTAATCTAGATCATTTTGAAGATGAGTTAGAAAAAAATAGAATAAATTTGCCTAGGGTAGACTTAGTTTTAAAAGTACAACGTGTTTTAAAAGCAAAAAAATATCACGGTAAACATGATAATAAATCTTGTGTTTCTTGGAAAGTAGAAGGGCAAGAAGTAAACAAGGGAGCTCTTTTAATAGAAGGAGAATACGTTGAAATAACTGGAGAGATAAAAAATGAATCCTAAATTTATATCAGGACCTCCAGGTACAGGTAAAACTCATAAATGGTTAAAAGAAAAATATGCAGAGCTTTTAAAAAAGTATTCATGGGATAGAATTGTTGTTCTTTCACACACTAACGTAGCTGCAGCGGAAATAATAGAAGCAGTTAAAAAATTACCAGAACTTCAAAATGTTTCAAAAGAAGATTTAGAAGAACAAATTTGTACAATTCACAGTTACTGTAGAGGTTTATATGTACATGTAACAAAGTTTGATAAAGAAGACCATCGTTCCCTTTTAATGAGCCAACCTTTAATGCAAAGNTGGAAAAAGAAATCATGGGACAAACATCCACTTTATGAATTTACATCACAAGCACATGGGAAAGAAATGTCCTTTGATGATTATTGGAAAATATGTGACCCCGATTCTTTNAAACCGTACAATTTATCTATGTTAAAACATTTAAAAGACGCTTATGATAAGCACAGAATTGATCCTGAAACAGGTAAAATTTTAAAATTATCTTTTGAAGATATGATAGATAATTTTTTATTTCTGGCAAAAGAGCCCGAAGATATAGATGCATTAATAGTTGACGANGCCCAAGACTGTAACAAGCCTCAGATAAANGCTCTTCATAAGATGGCTACTAATATTAAAGATAATAATTATTATTTTGTAGGGGATGCTGATCAAACTATATTTGAATATTCTGGATCTGATCCAAACTATTTTCATACTCTATCAAAAGATGCGGAAGAATTAGAAGAGGGTTTAAGATGTGGAGATACTATAAATAAAATATGTAAAAATATTATTGCTCCAATTTGGAGACATTATAACTATAACCGAGTATGGAAACCAGTTGAAGGAATAGTTGGAAAATCTCATTGGATGCCAAGCTTTAGTAAAGATTCTAATGCAACGGAAGTACTTTTAAATAGAATACAAAACACAGAGGAAACTTTTTTATTTACTTTTAGAGGAAAACCTTCGGATGATCATATTAAAAATTTTTTTTATAGACATGGTATAGATTTTGCACAAGTGGGGAATAGTCCTCATATTTCTAGAAAAGTGTTTAGATGTTTTAAAACATGGGATAAATTTTTAAATGATAAAGTTTCTTTGCAACAAATTAAAGAATACTGGCCTTTAATGGGAGTTAGAGGAGAGAAGGGCGTTAAGGTAAATAAAATGGGAGAGGTAAAAAGTTTAACCGATTTAGTTAATAAAGACTATAATGTAGAAGATATAATAAGCAAAGGCCTATTAAAGCCAGAAGTTAAAGGTTTAAAGAAATTTGAACAAGTTTTAACTGATCCGGATGTTACTGCAAAAGTACCTCTCATTAAAAAAATATTAATTAATGGCACAAATGTTGAGGAAGCTCCTAGAGTTGAATATGGAAATATACATCAAATAAAAGGTCTTACTAGAGACAACTCGATTGTTGATTTAACTATAACAAGAGAAGAACAGCATTTTTTTGAAGGACTTAGATTAGCGTATGTTGCATACAGTAGAGCCCGTATCAATTGCTGGACTGTAGCTTCTAGAATGCCTAGATTATCTTTAGGAAGAATTGAAAATAGAAAAGGAATTTTAGAATTAAATAAATGAGCGAAGAAGAATTGTACAGATTTATAATGAGACAAGAAAGGGACCTTTATGGAGAAGAAGATGAAGGATGAAATATATAAAAAGCAGGTAGGCGGGAGCCACTATAAATCTATGGTTATTCAGCCATCAGAATTTATTAACAGAAATAATATTCCGTTCGCAGAAGGAAATGCAATAAAATATTTATGCAGGCACAAACAAAAAAATCAAAAAGAAGATTTGTTAAAAGCAAAACATTATATTGACATGGCAATCGATAGAGATTATCCTGAAGAAGTGAAAGCAGAAACAAAAAAGAAATTAAACTCATGGGGGATTATTAAATAATGTGTAAAAGTCCGGAAGATTTAGATTTAGAGAATATTAATACAGTTGCTGTCGACATAGAAACTTATGATCCAAACTTAAAAACAAAAGGTTTAGGAGCAATAAGAAAAGATGGTTTTATTTGTGGTATAGCTGTCGCAACTGGAAAAGAGACTAGTTATTTTTCTTTAAAACATTCAGATAATGATAACTTAAATACAGAAAAGATCTGGAAAACTTTAAATGAATTAATTTTTCAAAACGAAAAGATTACAAAAGTATTTCATAATGCAATGTACGATGTATGTTGGATAAGATCTGTTACAGGTCAAATGATTAAAGGCAGGATAGTTGATACTATGATTGCAGCTTCCGTTATTGATGAAAACAGATTTAGATATTCTTTAGACGCTTTAAGTAAAGACTACTTAAAAGATTCAAAATATAAATACGATCTACAACAAAAAACATTAGAATGGTCTGGAGGTATGGTAAAAGACCCTATGTCTAATATGCATAAACTTCCTACACATGTAGTTGAAGAATATGCTAAGCAAGACGTTGATCTGACATTAAAACTATGGGAGCTTTTTGATAAAAAATTAGACGAAGTATTATACATAAAACCAGGGACAAATGAAAATAAAACTTGTAGAAAAATATTTGAATTAGAAACAAAATTATTTCCTTGTTTAGTTGAAATGAAATTTAAAGGGGTTAAGATAGATGTCCAAAAAGCTACAGCATTTGGAGAACATTTAAAAAAAAGAAAGAGACAAGTAATAGAAGCTATAAAAAATAAAACTGGTATTAAAGTAGATATTTGGGCTGCTTCTTCAATTAAAGATCTTTTAGATAAACTTAATATAGAAGACTATGAAATGACACCAAAGTCTAAAATGCCTAAACTTTCAAAAGATTATTTAAAAACCCACTCTAACAAGTGTTTAAGAATGATTGCATGGATTAGAGAATATGACAAAGCAGCTAATACTTTTGTTGACGGCTTATTGGAGTTTGTTCACGAAGGGAGAATACATGCAGATATTAACCAAATAAGATCCGGAGATAAGGGGACAGTAACTGGAAGATTTTCAATGAGTAATCCAAACTTACAACAAATTCCTGCCAAAGGCTTTATTGGTAAAAAGATGAGAGAGTTATTTTTACCTGAAGAAAACAAGGAGTGGGGAAGCTTTGACTACTCACAACAAGAGCCTCGTATAGTTGTTCACTATGCTTTAAAATTAGAGTTGCCAGGAACAAATGATTTGGAAGAAGAATTTAATAAAAAAGATGCGGACTTCCATCAGATTGTTGCGGATATGGCAAACATTTCAAGGACGCAGGCTAAGACAATTAATCTTGGTTTATTTTATGGTATGGGAAAAATGAAATTGCAGAAAGAGTTGGGACTAGAGAGACAGAAAGCCAATGAATTATTTGCGGAGTATCATAAAAAAGTACCCTTTGTTAAGACATTATCACAAGATTTAATAGGGTTTTCAAAAGAAAATAAATTATTGTTCACTTTACATGATAGGTTTTGTAGATTTGAGCGATATGAAACTACAAATAGGAAATGGAATCCTAAATTAGGTAGATTTGATGAAGTACCACTACTTACAGAAGAAGAAGCTAGGAAAGAATTTGAACGTCAATTCAGAAAAGCTGACAAGAAATGCCAAGGAAGAGATTTAACAAAAAAAGAATGGGAGTATTTTGATAATTATTACACGCCAGCTTTTACCTACAAGGCATTAAACAGGTTAATACAAGGATCAGCTGCTGATATGACAAAAAAAGCCATGGTTGATCTTTATGAAAAAGGAATTATTCCGCATATACAAATTCATGACGAATTATGTATTTCTGTTGCAAATAATTATGAAGCCAATATAATTCAGAATATTATGGAAGAAGCTATACCTTTGGAAATAAAAAATAAAGTTAACTGCAAAAAAGGTATAAACTGGGGAAGTATAAAATGATAAATTATGGCTTATTTAAATGCAAACATACCGGTAACTTACGCACAAATTAGAAGGGAGTATTTGTATGATCTTAAAAAACATCATGGAGAAGTCGAAGACTGTATTATCTTTGGTGTGGCATCGATTACAGGTCGTCCCATATTGTTTCATGCTATTATGGAGAACGGTGCAATTTTTTATCGCTTACCAATTAGCGCTTTTATTCAACGCGGTTTCGAAGTCCAAGAAGTACCACGAAGACGACTTGATGAATTGGAGTTATGGAATTGTTTTTCTTATTATCCTGCTGTTACTAGCTTTGATATTCTAGATGGCCAAGCTGGCAAATACATAGGTAAAGATAAAAAATGGCACAGCGGTAAATATTTATTTACTGTTGACTTTGCACATCCTGAAAGTAATATACTTGACACTGATCATTCTGAGATCCCGCACGAGCATAAGTGCGCACACATACTTGCGTTAGATGACGGCAACTATGCAGCACAACCTAATAATAGATTAATATGGGATATCCCATCATTTACAGTTAGAGACGATATACCTGACTGGAAAGTGCAAACTTCTGAGTGGAATGTAGAAGACACTCGTAAATGGAGAACGGAAAATACCGATAACTTCTTCTACGAAATTGAGGAAAAGAAAAATGATTAAAAAAATAATACAATGGGCTTGGAAAGCTATATGCTGGCCTTTTANAAAACTTTGTAACTGGTAAAGAGTAATGACCAAATGCAAGACGTGTNACCATAATTGTCATTGCGATAGAGATTTCCACGCAGATGAATACGGTGTATGCACTTGTGATAACTGTGCTTGCAATAGTAAAAGAACTTATAAAAAACTAAAAGAACATGCTTCGGATATGTCTTTTGAAAATGAGGTTAAATACGAATGAATTTAGCAGATTTGTTAAAAAAAAATATAGTTATGGTACCGGTAGTAGCNTCAGTGCTAGTCGGAACGTTTACAGGCGTTAGGTACATCGTAAATTTAACAGACACAATAAATTCAAATCAACAACAAATCGTAGATCTTAAAAGAGATTTAAAAGTTGCAGAAGATAAAATTGTAGATCAAAACACAAGATTAACTTCTGCGGAATCTACGTGGCAGATGGCAGAAAATTTATACAGACAACTAGCAGATCAAGTTAGAGAACACGATTATGATATTAANGATTTAAACAGGTAATGTATGGAGGTTCTCAGGATGAATTATTATTTTACAGGTTTACTTATNTTGGCTCTTACAATCTTAGCGTTGTTTGTAGAACCTGCGTATCCTAGAAACGAATACCTTAATGAGTATGGTGTAAGATGTGGTGAAATGGAAGTAAGCACAGAAAGACGTGATACTGATTATAATTATTCTGAAAGCAGCACACATGAAGATCAATATATTAGATTTACTTACAGAAAATATTTAGGCACAGACTGTAANACTTCAAAAGAAAACGTGGCAATNAAACAACAATTAGAATTAATGAAAATGTGTGGTAGAGTTAACAGCAATCCTAGTCTAGCATTAAATGAAAACTTTGCTTTACTTGTATCTAAATGTAGAGGTGTAACCCCTGCAGGAGATAATACTAGACCAGCTGACTCACAAAGTTTATGGGATGACATGAAAGATGAGTATAAAAAAGAGAATCCAGAAATTGAATTAATGGGAGATAAGTTTATAAAATCAGGTAAAAGTAAATTGAAAATACCTCCAAAAGGGTATATATTACCAAAGCCAAAAGATGACTAAAAAACCATTAAATATATCTGAAGAAGCAGCTGTGCAAATGCCAATGAAGACGGTTGCTAGTTTGATAATCATCGTCGCTCTCGGCACCATGGGCTATTTTCAAATAATAGAACGCCTTAATGTTGCAGACACTCGTATACAAATAATGGAGAAAGATCTTGAAGAGAATACAGAGTTTAGAATCAAATGGCCGCGGGGTCAACTTGGGTCGCTTCCCGCAGATAGCGAACAATTTATGATGATAGAAGACTTATATAAAACAACAGATAAATTAAACAAGCACATAGAATCTATGGCGTTAAACAAAGTCAACATAGAATTTTTAACAAAACAAATGGATAAAGTTTTAACTGATATTGAATCATTAAAAGACAAAGCTAGAGATATGCATTACAAAAACGGTAACGGACAATGATAGAAGCTGTGATAGGATTACTTATGTTTGTAAACGGAGAAATTAAAGAAGCACGTTTGCAACCTTCAATGGCAATTTGTTTACGCGGTAAACGTGAAGCTGAAAGAACTTTTTCTGAATCAGTAACTTATAAATGCTGGCGTGGTAAAGCAGAATTAGAAGATAATATTGATGGTTCAAAATCGATTAAGAAGCTTATCATTGAATAAAAAAAAGAATCCAATAGCTAAGATTCTAAGAGATAGACGTTATCGCCAGATTGTGATAAAGAATAAGAAAGCATATGACAGAAAAAAACATAACATTTCAAGCCGAGATAGTTAACGGCAAATGTCCTACATGCCAAGAACTAACTATGTTAGTAGGCATAACTAAAGAATTTTATAGATGTATGAATTGTGGCAGTGATCTTCACCAATACATAAATGGTAAGATAAGTTACTTGCCTGTACTACAAGCACCTGAAGGAGCAAAGCCTTATGTTAAAGAGTGGCTATAATGTCTAAGAAAAAACCATTATACGGAGTCAGTAACTATAAAAAAGATAAGCCTAAAAAGCGGCCTGGGCGTCACAAAAAAAACAGAAATAAACACGAAAAAAGAATGGGAAAATATCGTGGAAAAGGGAGAAAAGGACGTTGACAAATGTCCCTAGATATCCTATATATAGGACATGAAAGAAAAAATAATAACTATTAAAACTAAAGGAGCAAGTCCTAAACAATGGTCTAATCTTTTACTTGAATTAAATCTTGTAAGGAAAGCGTGGAAGCCTTACGGTGTTGATCTACACGTATCAGCTCCTGGACTAAAAAATGTTTTACATTGGGGAACAACGACGAATGATAAATTTAAAAGAGATTGACGAAGCCGCAAATTTATGGAACAAAACGCGCTCTCTAAAATATAAAGAGAGATGGTATAAACTTGTTAAGGAGTTTGCAGATGGCAGAAACATTGATAATATTAATACTACT
>JGI25128J35275_1000210_pt1 | contig 18530 bp, 13 predicted proteins | sample ETNvirenome_2_60_FD_35275 | JGI IMG/M metagenome (IMG submission 35275)
TTACAGTTTACACTGTGGGTTTCTGCCCTGCGCTTTTGCCGCTTGTTGTGCTTTTAAAGCCGTTGGCATGTGTTTTTGTAGCTCTTTAATTCGATTACCCGGTGCTGGGTGAGTCGACATGAATTCGGGTGTGCCGCTGCTGCCAGCTGCACTCATGTTTTGCCATAATGACACTGACTGCTCTGGATTAAAGCCAGCCTTTGCCATTAAATCTAAACCTACAATATCAGCTTCAGATTCATGTGAGCGGCTAAAAGGTAACACCACACCAAATTGTGCGCCGAGTCCAAGTGCTTGCATAATTTCACCGCGATATTGCACATTACCCATATCAAGCGCAGCACCACCGACTTGTAAACCTGTTTGAATCAAGGAGTTTTGCGATACACGTTCATTCGAGTGCTCAGCAATAACGTGTGCAACTTCATGGCCTAACACGGTCGCTAGTTGATCCCTGTTAACCGCTACTTTTAATAATCCGGTATGTACGCCAATGTAGCCGCCTGGTAATGCAAACGCATTCGCGGAATCTTCTTCGAACACCACCACTTCCCATGCTTGTTGAGCATATTCACGCGGCAAAACAGAAATCACATCGTCTGCGATGCATTTTACATACGCATTAACTTTTGGGTCGGAGTTAATCGGCTGTGTTTTCTTCATTTCAGCAAAGCTTGCTTGGCCCATTTGACTCATTTGTTGATCTGAGTAGAGCGCGATCTGTGTACGTCCCGTTGGAGACGTTTTACACCCTGCTAAAACAGCGGTGGCTAACACGACCATCATTAACTTTTTCATGTGAATCCTTACAAATACTATTAGTGCAATTGTTGCTAATATAGCAAAGCATTCATTAATTTTATATGAAAATACATTTCCCACCGTGCAAATGTGATTTTTCAGTTAAATCTTTTAGTTAGCAGGCAAACTAAGTTCACCAACGAACCACTCGCTGCTACAATAGGGGTCTATTGATTGATAAATGAGTTTCCAATGCCTTCCCCCGACACATTAAATAAACGCATTTTATTGCCGTTACTGGCAAGTATTGTCGCCATTACTCCGCTGGCAATTGATTTGTATCTACCTGCGATGTTGGTCATTGCCAATGACTTACAAACAACCATGCCAAATGTACAAATTTCATTGAGTATCTATTTAGCTGGCTATGCACTGGGTATGCTATTTTTTGGCCCTATTGCCGATGAGCTTGGTAGACGATTACTGGCTAAAGTAGGCTTAGCGCTGTTTGGTTTAAGTTCGTTAGCACTGGCATTTTGCCATAACATAGAGCTTTTTTGGTCACTTAGGGCAGTACAGGCTTTCACTGGTGCCGCGGCAACCGTGGTTGTACCGGGTATTATTCGTCATATTTACCGTGAGAATACGGCAAAGGGGATGTCGTATGTATCGATGATCATGATGGTAGCGCCCCTTATCGCCCCCACGCTTGGCTCTTTAATTATGGGCATTTCGACATGGCAGGTTATATTTTTAGTGTTAGCTGCGTATAGCTTTGCGATTTTAGCACTTGTGCAACTTTACTTAATTGATATCCCTATTTTCAAAAGTCAGCAACGNGGTTTAGCGTTATTTTTTAACAGCTATAAAACCGTCTTTTCACGTCAAAGTGCNCGTGCCGACATCGCTAGCTCTATGTTTGCCTCGTTCGCATTTTTCTGCTTTTTAACGTCTGTGCCTTACGTTTATTTGGACTTTTTTAAAGTAGATGAACAACTCTTCGGTATTTTATTTGCCTTTAACGTACTTGCCTTNATGTTCGGTAACTTTATGAATACCCGACTTGTACCACGCTTAGGATCGCGCAAATTACTGTTTATAGGCTTAGGTATTGGCTTTGCATCGGGCTCAGCATTACTGCTGTTTAGTTTAATGCATTTGTCGCTGTATTTTATCGTCGCAAGCATAGCGCCTTTAATGATGAGTTTGGGGATTGTGGCAAGTAATGCCGACTCATTGATTTTAATGCAATTCGAGGAAAAGTCAGGGACTGCAACGGCGGTAATTGGTACGTTACGTTTTGGCAGTGGCGCACTCGTAGGACCTATCCTCGCGTTTATTCACCCGCAAAGTGCGGTGCCATTTTCAGCCATGATGTTCAGTGCGCTTATCCTTATACTACTTGTGCAGCTTTGGCATCGAAAATTAGACAAAAAAAATGCCTGTCTATGACAGGCATTTTTCTCTAAAAAGCGTTTATTCAGCTTCTTTCGATACCATTACCATAGCAGGACGCAGTAAACGACCGTTTAACGTGTACCCTTTTTGCATAACTGCAAGTACCGTATTAGGTGCTACATCATTGCTTGGTTGAATTGACATCGCTTGATGGAATTCTGGATTAAACTGCTCACCTTGTGGGTTAACAATTTCTACACCAAACTTAGACACGGCATCGTTGAAGCTTTTTACCGTCATCTCGATACCTTCAAGTACAGGCTTAAGCTGCTCATTTTCTTTGTCAGAAAACTCAATCGCACGCTCTAAATTATCAATCACGGGTAATAATTCGTTAGCAAACTTCTCAAGTGCAAACTTGTGAGCTTTTTCAACATCTTGTGCGGCACGGCGACGCATGTTTTCAACATCTGCTGCGGCACGTACAACACTGTCTTTTTGATCATTTATAGTTTGCTTTGCAGCTTCTAGTTCACTATAAAGTAGTGCAATTTCAGCTTCAGGGCTTAGTTCTTCGCCTTCAACTTGCTCTGCTGCTTCAACGGCTGCGTCAACATCCGCTTGCATTTGTTCAAATTCTTCGTTTAGTTCAACTTCTTGCTCTGGTGATTTTGTCTGCTCAGACATAGCTTAAATGCTCCAATTCTTTACAACTGCGGTAATTATGGGGATTGAATAAAAAGATTCAAGAGGTTGATGACCCGATTAACTCAAATTCTTGGATGATTGCTTCAATTTGTGCTGATTTTGGACAAATAACACAAAAACGACTCTGATATTCGAGGTTATTAAAGTAAGGAAGGCTGATCACCATTAACTCATCACAATCGGTAAATGGAAGTTGTTCTGTGTTTAATACCGACAAACCGTTTCTAAATGCGAGCTTGTCTTCAACAAAATTTAGAAATGAGACGCCTATATTTAAGCTCGTTTGACAGTCTACTTGCTTATATAAATAGTTTTCACCTACCACAATACTGTTATCAGACCCCAGTTTCTGGCTCAATTGGCGAGTCCATTGGGTCAACGAGTCATGGCAGTTGCGCGGTGCAGTATTCGCCATTGCCTGCATACGGTAAAGACCTTCCATCAGAGTTTGTTGACTGAACACCGTATTAAGCCACGTTGCAAACTGATAGCGAACCGAATCACTGGCGTCCTCAGGTTTACTAATACAAATATTGTGACTTTGCCCTGCTCTATCAATCAGTAAAATAAGCCAATCACTGCCATCAAAGTCAAGTACTTCAACCCTAAAAACCAATTGCGAACTCACTTGCGGTAAACCAACACAACAACATACTTTATAACGTTGGCTCAAGCCGTGGGCCAGCTCAACAAGTTGTGCTTGTTGAGGTTGCCAATACGTCGCAATTTCGGGCAAAGAGAAAAATTCGGTTAACCAATAGTCAAACCCAGCATTTGTTGGCACGCGGCCTGCCGAGGTGTGTGGCGAATAAAGCAACCCTTCTTTTTCAAGCCTTGCCATTGCATTTCGCACTGTGGCAGAGCACACAGCCATGCCCTTTTGCTTTGCTATACGCGTTGAAGCCACTGGTTGGCCCTCGCCATTACAATATAGGCTCATTACGGCTGAAAAAATTTGTTGATCGCGGGGGTTTAATTTCATAATTCTTACATCTTGACNCTTGCCCTAAGATATTTGGGCACTGCAAGTTTATTTCAAGTTATTTTCAAAGCATTAATTTTTAATGTAATCTATCCCTATGAAATAGTTAAGTGCACGTACCATGGACTCACCGTTTAAAACCATAGGTTTAATTGGTAAACCTAACCACAGCGCCGCGGCTACAACGCTACAGCGATTACACACCTTTTTACGAGCGTTAGGTTTTGAGGTGCTCGTTGAGCAACGAACGGGTCGGCAATTAGAAGATGTGCCTGCGAACAACCTCGTTAAACTCGTTGAGTTAGGCGAGCGTGCTGATTTAGCCATCGTTGTCGGTGGCGATGGCAACATGTTAGGTGCTGCACGTGTTTTAGCGCGTTTTGACGTTGCAGTGATTGGCGTAAACCGTGGTAACCTCGGATTTTTAACCGACTTAAACCCAGAAGGTTTTGAAGCAAGTTTAGAGCAGGTTCTAAGCGGTCAATTCATTGAAGAAAAACGCTTCCTGCTAGAAGTAGAAGTATACCGACATGCTGAACTTAAAAGCGCAAATTCAGCGGTTAATGAAGCGGTACTCCATGCCGATAAAGTCGCTCACATGATTGAGTTCGAAGCCTTCATAAATAATGATTTTGTATTTTCACAACGCTCTGATGGTTTAATCGTATCTACACCGACNGGNTCAACGGCCTATTCTCTCTCTGGTGGNGGGCCTATTTTGACACCAGAACTGAATGCTATTTCGTTAGTACCCATGTTTCCTCATACTCTTTCGAGTCGCCCTTTAGTCGTTGATGCCGATAACGANGTACGCCTTAAACTCAGCNTAGAAAATACCGACAGCTTACAAGTGAGCTGTGACAGCCACGTTGTTTTGGCNGTTTTACCNGGCGATGAAGTGGTTATCAAAAAAGCTGACAAACGGTTACGCTTAATTCATCCAAAAGAATATTCTTATTACAATGTACTGCGAAAAAAACTTAACTGGGGTAGCCGCTTATTTTAAACAGCAATTTTCTTCTTAAATAATTGCCAAGTGAAATCTATTAGCGCAAAATAATTCACTTTACCGTAGTACACATTTAAGGAACCTAAGCAAAAATGAGCTATATAGTTTTTCTTGCTCTTTTATTGTTGATCACTCTACTAGGCTGCTATTGGATCATCGAAAGCAACCGTCGCAAAGCGATAGAAGCCGAAAAAAAACGCTTTCATCAACGTGTAAAAGAGATCAATAACGACTTCAAAATTAAATTAATCGAATTTAGTGAAGCAAAGCTCATTCGCCCTAAAAATGTTGCACGTTTGAACCAAATCACCAGTAATTACTTTGTCGTTCAAGCTCACAACGAAGAAAATCTAACGCATTTAGAGTTTATTAGTGAGTTGTTTATCAGCACCATAATCATGGAAGCAAACAAAGCACAAAGCCCGCATGAACATGACCAACTTGCCGATAGATTACAATACTTTATGGCACAACTTCCTTATAATGGCATTGAATACAATAAAGCGTTTTATCAAGAAGTATTACCCTCATTAATTGAAGTTATTAAATACGCGCCACCTATTAATCAACATGATGACCCNGCGCAAAGCCAGAGTCCATCAATGCCTGATGAATTAAATCACGAAAAACAGATATCAGAATTAACAAAAGCATAAAAATTTAATTTGCAAAACCCGAAAACACTGTATAAATTAACAGTTAATTAGCTGGATGGATAAACAGTATGTTAATCGGGTTAGAAATTAAAAACTTTGCCATTGTAAGTAACTTGAGTACTGAGTGGCACAATGGCATGACAGCCATTACAGGTGAAACAGGTGCAGGGAAATCAATTGCTATTGATGCCCTATCGTTGTGTTTAGGCGAACGCGCCGATGCGGGTGCTGTTCGTCCAGGAACTGAGCGTGCAGAAATCTGCGCGCAATTCGATATTACCCAATTACCCCTTGCNCAACAGTTTTTAGANCATCACTTACTGTCTAATGCAGAAGGTGAATGCTTACTGCGCCGTGTTATTTGTAAAAATGGCCGGAGTAAAAGCTATATTAATGGCAGCCCTGTCACTGCTGCGCAGCTTAAAGAGCTTGGGCAATACCTCATTTCTATTCATGGTCAACACGCGCATCAGCATTTATTAAAAGCCGAGCATCAGCTGCATTTACTGGATGCATATGCTGGCCATACAAACCTGCTTTCCAATGTTAAAGAACGTTTTAAAGCCTATCAGGCGCTAGTAAAAGAGTTTAACCACTTAGAACAACAACAAGCGCAACAAGCGGCTCAAAAACAGCTACTTGAATACCAAGTTGCTGAATTAGACGAGTTTGCCTTACAACCCGGTGAGTTTGAAGAAATAGAAGCTGAGCACCATAAGTTAAGCCACAGCCAAACTATTTTAGAGTCGTGCCAGCGTGAACTTCAGCACTTATACGAAAGTGATGAGCAAAGTGCATGCTCAATGCTGCAACACAGTGCACAGCAATTTGCTGAACTTGCCGGCTACGATGATAGCCTATCTAGCATTGCAGCGCTTTTAAGTGAAGCCGCTGTTCANGTTGAAGAAGCAAGCCGTGAAATTCGCAGCTANGTAGATATAACAGATTTAGATCCTGCTCGCCTCGACGAAGTAGAAACTCGTTTAACTGGGGCAATGGATTTAGCACGCAAGCACCATATAAAACCGGAAGAGCTGGTAGAATTTCACCAATCAATTGCGCAAGAGCTTGCTTCAATTAGCTACAATAGTGACCGCTTAGCATCACTAGAAACCGAGATAAATACAGCCCTTGATGAATATAAAGACGCTGCACAGGTTTTAAGTGATAGCCGCCAGCGTTATGCNGAAACACTCAACACATTGATCAGCGATAGCATGGCTAACTTATCAATGGAAAATGGCCAGTTTGCGATTGATATTCAACAAACNAGTGATAAAGCCCCCAGTGCAATGGGGTTTGATACCGTGGCGTTTTTGGTATCGACCAACCCTGGGCAACCAATGCAAGCTTTATCGAAAGTTGCATCGGGTGGCGAGCTTTCGCGTATCAGTTTAGCGATACAAGTCATTATCGCCCAGCGCGTGACAACGCCAACACTCATATTCGACGAAGTCGATGTGGGTATTTCTGGCCCAACGGCCTCAGCGGTTGGCAAGTTATTGCGCCAGCTTGGCAAATCAACCCAAGTTATTTGTGTTACGCACTTGCCACAGGTTGCTAGCTCTGGGCATCAGCAATTTTTTGTTGCGAAAGAAATTGCAAATGGTGAAACCTACACACAAATGAATAAGCTCAGTAAAGATGGACGAATTGATGAAATTGCCCGTCTACTCGCTGGCGATAATATTAGCAAAATGGCCAGAGCAAATGCGAAAGAGCTGATTAGTGCGCATGCATAACCACTCTCGCACTTAATGACATTAACGTTTTAGTAATTAATTAAGGCTATTGTGCATAGCCTTCGACCGGATTATACAATGAATAAACAACGTAAGTTTGGGTTAGCAAGCGGGTTATTATTGAGCTTAAGCTCACCTTTACTGCACGCCTCTGTGTCATATACACCTGTCGTGTCACAAAATTATATGTTCGCTCTACTACAATGCACTTTATTTGCGTTTCCTATCGTGGCGCTACTTTTGGTGCTATGGAGCCGATGGAAGCACCTAAGGTTTAAACAACGTTTACAAACATATTTATATGCTTCTGCAGCAATGATGCTCATACTGTTTGTAATAGTGAGCCAGCAATCAGAGACAATTTCTGTTTGGTCTGTTGTTGTAATGATTTGTCATTTTATCGTGGTAAGCCTTGCTTACTTTTTATTAAAACAACACAGCAATAAAGTAAAAAACACGTTATCAGGCTGCTGGTAGTCTGTTTTAACTTGTCGGGCTTTTTCTCTCATTTAAAAAAACCTACTGATTTTTAGCCATCGTTACACATAGCTTTAAACAGGGTCAGTTAATAAGAATAAGCAATTATAATATTAGTAACGTAGTTAATATTGGTAACGTAGTTAATATTGGTAACGTAGTTAAAGAAATTAGCGGGTAAGCGTAATGTTTACCCGCTGCTTATATTAGTCTTGAGTGACTATCTGCCAGTCGATACGATAATTAGTCACGACGCTGGTATACCCTTTTACTTTGAAAATATAGTCTCCAGCTTCTGTAACCGATAACTGTGCTGTTTCGGGGTTATCAAGTGTCGCAGAGCTTGCGAGGTCTTCTCCCTGACTGTTTGCTATTGAAAAATCAAGGTCTGCAAATGGTTGCCAACTTAAGACCGCAGTCACNCCCANAACATTATCAGGTACTGAAACTAAATGCTCAATAATGCTATAGGCTGGGTCAACACCAAGCCCNGCAAGATCTAAACTTACTGATGGTCCCATTGTACCCTCAATACTTGGCATTAACTGTGTAGTAAATGACACACCGGGCTGGGTGACAATACCGTCAAATTCGAATCGATCTAATGCGACTTGTCCTGATATAGTGCGCACTTCAAGTGTATGTGCTGAGTCGTCTAATTGGTTAATTGCCACGGTAATGGCTTCGCCTTTTTCACCACTGACGCTCAACGATTCATACTCGACNCCATCNACTAATATACTGACCTCTCCTNGGTTAGTTGCCGCAAAGTGTATTTTCGCACGCTCACCTTTAAAGCCAACATAAGCAATATTTCCAGGCCCTTTTGCTTTTGCCAGTGTGCCGTTATAAGCACTGCTATCCGTTGTTTCTGACCACTTGCCGGCAAAGTAAACTTTATCAGCAGTGTTGTCTGCTTGCTGCCAAGCACCTTGACTCGAAAATTCAGTGTCTCCAGCTAAAAACTGGCGCATATTACCTTCAGTTTGTAATGCAAGCTCAACTGCTTTTTTCACATTAATATGACCCGCCCCTACTTCGTGCGGTAAGTACTGTCGCCCTGTTTCATCAAACATGTCATCGGCACTGGCTTTTAAAATTTCGTCAATTTGATCAGGCGATAAATGCGGGTTTGCTTCAAGCAGCACAGTCGCAGCACCTGCAACAAAAGGGGTTGCCATCGACGTGCCACTCATCGTCGCATAGTAAACATAATAATCAGGGTTATCTAAATCGATGACCGGTCCTAAAGCGGGCAAAGGGGTATTGAGTGCTCGCGTCGAATATATGCTTGAGCCAGGTGCTGTAATGTCGGGTGTTTTAATCGCATCACCTGGCACACCACGGCTAGAAAAATCAGCCAGCATTCTATTCGGCGTGCCTGCTGCGACGTCAATAACCCAAGGAGCGACGGCATACACATTGAGGGTATCATCACCGTCGCCATCGTTACCCGCAGCAAAAGTGACAATCATGCCGCGTTTGTATGCCTCGAATGATGCTTTGTTTACAGGGTTATTAGGGTCGAAGTTACTTCCTGCTCCCCCTCCCCAACTATTCGTAATAACATCAATATCGTATTTGTGCTGGTTAGCTAATGCATAATCAAAGCCTTTTAAAGAATGTAAAATTGAAATGGCTTCACCAGCAGAAATACCGACAATCTTTGCATCTGGGGCAATGCCATCATGCAAATTAGCACGTGTAGGATCATTCGCAGAATCAGCGCCACTGCCCGCAACAGTGCCAGCAACATGGGTGCCATGTCCTGATGATGTATCGGTGTTTGGTAACCCTTCTATATCGGCGGTCAAACCGTATAAATCAAGATCGTTTATTAGTTTTACATTTTGAATGGTTTTATCACCGTAAGCTAAATCGGGATGTGTCGCATCGACTCCTGAATCGAGTACAGCCACAACGCCACCTTTGCCTGTAAATAAATAGTTATCATGTACAAAATGACCGCCAGTGATCTCACCCGAGTTATAGTTGTAATAGCGCAGTGGCGCATCATAATAAATACTTTCNATGGCAGGGTTATTTTGTAACTGTGTGACGAGTGAAGGAGTCAGCGTAGCGCCNACCATGGGTAATTCTTTTAAGGCTAAGTACGGNACACCGAGTGACTGCATTACATTATAAACCTGCTGTTTATCTTTAAAGCTTATAATGACTTTGATACTTGGTTCAGTAAGGCTTTGAGTTAGGCTTGTTGTTGATAATTTTTCTGCTAATTCTGGGCCTAGTAAGGCTTGTGCTTGNGTGGCAAAGCTGCCAACCATGCCAAGACCGATGAGTATACTAGAAAGTTTAGTTCGCATTGGTTTATCTCCTGGATTAGTTTGTTACTTTTTTGTAACTACAGAACATATACTCGCAGCGAGTGACACTCACCGATATAGGGGAAAACCCTCATAAGGCTTTAGGAATAGCCCCTGCGTACGCAATCAATATTTTACANGCACAAAAAAAGCAAGCCCGCAGGCTTGCTTTANTNTCTATACAAAATTATGAANGGGGAGTATTGCAGATAGCTNTTACACCTCTAGGTAATCCATAATTCCTTCTGCCGCATTGCGACCTTCAAAAATAGCCGTTACCACCAAATCTGAGCCGCGAACAATATCGCCACCAGCGAAGATTTTAGGGTTCGTTGTCTGATGGGTAAATTCACCTTGTTCAGGTGCATTAATACCACCCCAATGGTTAATTTCAACGCCATATGGTTCAAGCCAATCCATTTTGTGCGGTTTAAAACCAAATGCCATTAACACTTTAGTGGCTTCTATCACATGCTCTGAACCAGCCACTTCTTCAGCACGACGGCGGCCATTTTCATCTGGTTCACCCAGTTGCGTTTTGACCATTCTTACGCCTGCAACTTTACCTTGCTCGTCAACTACAATGCCTTTAGGTTGCACGTTAAAAGTAAACTCAACCCCTTCTTCGCGGGCATTTTTAACTTCACGTTTAGAGCCTGGCATGTTTTCTTCATCACGGCGATAAGCACATGTTACTTTGCTTGCACCTTGGCGAATTGACGTTCTTACGCAGTCCATTGCGGTGTCACCNCCGCCCAATACAACCACTTTTTCGTTGGCCATATCAATATAAGCTTGCTTGTCTTCAGCGTAGCCCATAACACGATTTGTGTTACCAATTAAGAACGGTAAAGCATCATGTACGCCATCGGCATCTTCATTTTCAAATCCTGCGCGCATACTTTGATAGGTCCCTACGCCTAAAAAGACTGCATCATATTCAGCAAGAATTTCATCTAGGGTAATATCAACACCGACTTCCGTGTTTAGTTTAAACTCAACCCCCATTTCAGTGAAAATTTCACGACGCTTCTGCATCACTTCTTTTTCAAGCTTAAATGAAGGAATACCGAAAGTAAGTAACCCCCCTATCTCAGGGTGACGGTCAAATACCACCGGTTTAACACCATTACGCACTAGAATATCAGCACAACCTAACCCGGCTGGACCTGCACCAATAATCGCCACTTTTTTATCAGACCAAACCACATAAGACATATCTGGTTTCCAGCCCATTTTAAAAGCAGTGTCTGTAATATATTTTTCAATATTACCAATTGTTACAGCACCAAACTCTTCGTCAAGTGTACATGAGCCTTCGCATAAGCGGTCTTGTGGACACACTCGACCGCAGACCTCAGGTAAACTATTTGTACGATGTGACAGCTCAGCCGCTTCTAATATACGGCCTGTACGAATTAGCTTTAACCATTGCGGTATATAGTTATGTACTGGGCATTTCCACTCACAATACGGGTTACCACAATCTAAGCAACGGTCCGCTTGTGAATTTACTTGCGTCTCAGAAAACGGCTCGTAAATTTCCACGAATGATTGTTTACGTGCCGAAATCGGTTTTTTACGCGGGTCAACACGTTGTACATCGATAAACTGGTATACATTTTCGCTCATACTACCCCCTTACTGAGCCTGAACACGAAGCTCTGCACTACTGCGTGCTCGGTGTCCGAGTAAACTTTTTACATCACTTGATTTTGGCTTCACCAATTTAAACATCGGAATGTATAAATCAAAGTTCGCTAAAATCTGCTCAGCGCGGTTAGACCCCGTTAGCTCTAAATGCTCTGCAATAAGACCACGAAGATGCTCTTGATGAGACGCTAAATCTTCCAGCGTAACAATTTCAACAAGCTCAGGGTTAATGCGTTTTTCAAAGTCATTGCTTTCATCAAGAATATAAGCAAAACCGCCCGTCATCCCCGCACCAAAGTTAATACCGACTTTGCCAAGGACACACACAACACCGCCTGTCATGTATTCACAGCCGTTATCGCCCACACCTTCTACAACCGCTTGCACACCTGAGTTACGAACAGCAAAACGCTCACCCGCACATCCTGCTGCAAACAATTTGCCGCCAGTAGCACCGTACAAGCACGTATTACCTGCNATGGTTGCTTTGTGGCTTTCAAATGATGATCCCATNGGTGGGCGAATGACAAGTTTGCCCCCNGCCATGCCTTTACCAACATAATCGTTAGCGTCACCCACCAACGTCATTTCTAGGCCTCCAGCATTCCATACACCAAACGACTGACCTGCAGTGCCGTGTAACTCTATAGATACAGGATCGGCAGCCATACCTTGGTTACCGTGCTTAGATGCAATGTATCCTGATAGCATCGCCCCCACAGAGCGGTCTGTATTACACACGCGGCTCACTAATGAAATACCCGATTTTTCATCAATNGCTTGCTTGGCTTTATCAAGCAAGGTTTCATTAAGCTGACCTAAATAGTGCGAGCTGTTTGGCGCACTGCAATACAAGGTTTCACCGGTTGGGTTGTTCGGCACAGCCACAACTGACGATAAATCAATTTTCTTTTGCTTCGGCGTTTTNCCTTCAATCGCCTCAAGTAAATCTAAGCGACCAATTAAATCGGTTAAATGGGTTACCCCTAAGCTTGCCATGATTAGACGCGCTTCTTGTGCAATAAACTTAAAGTAGTTCATCGCCATTTCTGGTAAGCCATGGTAGTGCTTCTGACGAAGTGTATCGTCCTGCGTTGCTACACCAGTCGCACAGTTATTNAAATGACATATACGNAAGTATTTACAACCCAGTGCCACCATAGGACCCGTACCAAAGCCAAAGCTTTCAGCACCTAAAATAGCGGCTTTAATAATATCGAGACCGGTTTTCAAACCACCATCCGTTTGTAATCTAATACGGTGGCGTAAGCCATTTTCAACCAAAGCTTGTTGTGTCTCAGCTAGGCCCAACTCCCAAGGACTGCCTGCATATTTAACAGAAGTAAGCGGGCTTGCACCTGTACCACCGTCATAACCCGCAATCGTAATGAGGTCTGCATAGGCTTTTGCTACACCCGTTGCAATCGTACCGACACCGGGTTCAGACACTAATTTCACTGAAATTAGAGCTTCAGGATTCACTTGTTTCAAATCAAAAATTAGCTGGGCTAAATCTTCAATAGAGTAAATATCATGATGCGGTGGCGGTGAAATCAACGTTACACCCGGTACTGAGTAACGCAGTTTAGCGATATAAGGCGTTACTTTTTCACCCGGTAACTGACCTCCTTCACCGGGCTTTGCACCTTGTGCTACTTTAATTTGAATCACATCAGCACTGCGTAAATAATGCGGTGTTACACCAAATCGGCCTGAGGCGACCTGTTTAATACGTGAATTTTTCTCGGTGCCATAGCGAAGTTTATCTTCACCCCCTTCACCTGAGTTAGAACACCCACCTAAGCGGTTCATGGCAATAGCCAATGCTTCATGTGCTTCAGGTGATAGTGCACCAATACTCATTGCCGCCGAGTCAAAACGCTTATACAGCTCTGTTGCTGGTTCAACATCATCGATACTGATTCCGGCATCAGGAATTTTAAGCGCCAACATGTCACGTAAATTTGTGATTGGGCGGTTATTAACTAAATCAGCGTANGCAACGTAATCACTGTACTCACCCGAGCGCACTGCTTTTTGCAGAGTTTGGATCACATCAGGGTTGTAAGCATGATATTCACCACCGTGAACATACTTTAATAAACCACCATGGCTTAATAACTTGCGCTTACTAAATGCGAGCTTATGAAGCTTACGTTGATCATCATCAAAGTCAGTAAAACACGCACCTTTAATACGGCTTGCTACACCATTGAAACAGGTTTCAATAACCGCTTCTGACAAACCAACCGCTTCAAACAGCATCGAGCAACGATATGAGGCAACGGTACTGATCCCCATTTTCGACATGATTTTGTAAAGGCCTTTGTTGATCGCATTACGATACGCCAACGTGACTTCACAATAGCTCTTGTTAATAATCTTTTTATCGCTCATTGCAACCAGCGATTCATAGGCCAAATAAGGGTAAATCGCCGTCGCACCAAAGCCTAATAACACAGCAAATTGATGAGCATCTCGCACGCTACCTGATTCAATAATGATGTTTGATTCACAACGTAAGTTATTATCAACTAATCGTTTTTGAATTGATCCTACCGCCATTGCAGCAGGAATGGGTAGGTGCGTTTCACTAAAGTTACGGTCACTCAAGACTAACATCACACACCCTGATGCGGCTTTTTCTTGCGCTTCGTCACAAATACGTGTGATCGCTTTTTCAAGGCCTTCTTCGGCTGTGTAAGTAATATCGATTTTGCAGTAGCTGTAATGCGCTTGGTCAGCACTTAACAGCTGTTTCATGTCTGCGTACATCAAAATCGGTGTTTCAAATTGCAGACGTTTCGCATGACCCGTGGTTTCATTGAACACGTTTTGCTCACTACCAATACACGTGGCAAGTGACATAACATGATTCTCACGCAGAGGATCAATCGGTGGATTGGTTACTTGTGCAAACTTTTGGCGGAAGTAATCAAATAATGAACGGTGCCCTTCAGACAGCACGGCAAATGGGGTGTCATCACCCATTGAGCCCGTTGCTTCTTGACCGTTTTCGCCCATGACACGAACAACACTGTCGAGTTCTTCGTTAGTAAAGCCAAACATTTTTTGATATTTCAGCAGTGTTTCGTCATCAAACGAGCGATTACCTGCATCTTTTTCAGCCAGTTTTTCGAACGGAGTCAAACGCTTAACGTTAGCTTCTAGCCACGCTTTATACGGGTGACGTGATTTAAGATCTTGGTCAATTTCGTCAGAGTGCCAAATTTTACCTTGGTGAGTATCAATTACTAATAATTCACCCGGACCAACTCGTCCTTTTTCAACCACTTCGTCTGGCGCGTAATCCCAAATACCCACCTCAGAAGCAAGCGTAATAAATCCATCTTGCGTAATGACATAACGCGCTGGACGAAGGCCATTTCGGTCAAGGTTACAGGCCGCAAAACGACCATCAGACATAACAATACCAGCAGGGCCATCCCATGGTTCCATATGCATAGAGTTAAAGTCGTAGAAAGCACGTAAATCGTCATCCATGGCTCGGTTTTTCTGCCATGCAGGCGGAACAAGCATACGCATCGCACGGAATAAATCCATACCACCCGCTAAGAACAATTCAAGCATGTTATCTAAGCTTGATGAATCAGAGCCACTTTCGTTGACAAATGGGGCTGCTGATTGCAAATCAGGGATCAGTGGAGATGCAAATTTATAAGCACGGGCACGTGCCCACTGGCGGTTACCTTGNATGGTATTAATTTCGCCGTTNTGCGCTAAATAGCGGAACGGCTGCGCCAATGGCCAACGAGGTTGNGTATTGGTAGAAAAACGCTGATGAAATACACAAATCGCACTCGTCATGCGCATGTCAGCTAAATCGAGGTAAAAGTTCGGTAAATCCACAGGCATCATCAAGCCTTTGTAAACCGTTACCAAGCCAGACAAGCTCGCAATATAGAAATGCTCATCATTTTCTAGGCGCTTTTCTGCACGGCGACGCGCAACATACAAACGACGCTCTAAATCTTTTGGACGCCAGCCCTCAGGTGCGCTGACAAAAATTTGTTCAAAGCCAGGTAGTTGTTTTTTTGCAATTGGCCCTAAACAAGATGCGTCTGTCGGAACGACTCGCCATCCTTGNATATTTAAGGTTTCTTTTTCGAGCTCTTCACTCAAAACATCTTTAGCAGTCTGTGCAAGCACGGGATCGGCATTTAAAAACACCATGCCGACTGCGTAGTTCTTCCCTAAATGCCAATCGTGTTCACTGGCAATTGCACGAAAGAAACTATCGGGTTTTTGCATTAATAAACCACAGCCATCACCTGTTTTACCATCAGCAGAAATACCACCACGGTGTTCCATGCGATCTAGGCCTGTGATTGCGGTTCGAATCAAGCGATGACTCGCCTGACCATTGACCTGGGCGATTAAGCCAAAGCCACAATTATCTTTTTCTAATTTTGAGTCGTATAACATAGACCCCTCCCCTTGCTACAACGACTAGCGGTTCAGTCTTTTGTGACAGTGCTAGCAGACGAACAAAACTATCGCCAAATAAACCATGAGTCAATAGAGTTTTGAATACATATTCATATTTATGAATATTTCTCACTTGAGGACGCACTTTAAAGTCTATGCTATTTTTTTACATTTAGACGCTATTTAACCATTATTTTTTTATGACACTGGTGTCAATTTTAACAGTTTGTAAAAAACCATCCTGAAAACGGATAGTTTACGTTAACGTAAACTGACAACCCATTTTGCATAAATATTCAAATCATGCATAGTAATGCAGTTATTTTGCGCTCTCTCAGCTGTTAGCTGCTTAAATATTTACCAATACATTAAGCTTAGTTACAAATAGCACTTTTTAGCAGCCGACCTTAGTCTTACTTACCTTTAGGTGTTTACCTCTGCGTCAACCAATGCACTTTAAAAAGTGTCCGCTNCGGACACTTTTTCTGTCCGCGGACAGAATAAAAACCTCAAATAAAAATAAAAACATTAAAAATCANTNAGTTAAATATTGGCACACTATTGGTATAGATAGGNCATTATCGAATTAGAGGATCGAAACATGTTCACTATGAGTTTGTTTATGACATCACCACTTACCATGATTGCCATTGGCTTCATGATTATATTTTTTGAGAATCGTAAGGAAGTATGATGATTAAAGATACCAGTGCCCAAGATATAACCGTGGCTAAAAAAAGAAACATTAAAAAACCACTGTTGTTCACTGTGAGTGTTCTTATTGTGAGTGCCCTTGGCTTTCAAGCACTCTTTGCGAGCAACGATGGGAGTGTGTCTGTTGATAAAGCCAGCTTACAAATAAGTGAAGTGACTCAGCAAACCTTAATTAGAGATGTGGCAGCAAGCGGGAAAATTGTCGCGGCTAATGCACCTAAAGTTTACAGCCCCGAGCGCGGCTTTGTCGATCTTAACGTAAAGGCTGGCGACAGTGTTGAAGNAAACGAAATTATTGCTGTGGTTAAAAGCCCAGAGCTTACCAATGAATTAAAACAACAACAATCTGTGTTGGCGCGTTTAGATGGTGAATTACAACGAAAGCAACTTGAAGCACGTAGACAAAAATTAAGCTTAACAAAAGCACTTGATTTGGCACAGGTAGAGCTAAATGCCGCTGATAGAGAAAACCGCCGTGCGCAATTATCTATCGAGAAGCACCTTATAAGTCAGATCGATTTAGAAAAAGCCGTAGACGATTTAGCCCGCGCGAAACTCTCCTTCAAGCATGCAGAACAAGAAGTCAGCCTTGCTAAAGACACACTGGCATTCGAGCTAAAAGCTGCAGAGCGAGACCTTGCTCGTCAACAACTCATTGTGGATGACTTATTACGCCAAGTTAATGAGTTAACAATTAAAGCCAGCGTCAGTGGCATTGTNGGTAATTTACTCGTGCAACCTAAAGAAGCGGTTACACAAAGCCAACCATTAATGACACTGGTTGACTTAAGTAATTTTGAAGCACAGTTGCAAGTACCTGAAAGCTATGCCAATGAGCTAGGCCTTGGCATGCAAGTAGANTTAACTCTCGGTGCCCGCCAAGTCATGGGGACATTATCAGCAATCTCGCCGGAGGTGAATAACCGTGAAGTCACAACACGTGTTCGCTTCGATAAAGAAATTACCGGCATTCGCCAAAANCAACGTTTAACCGCACGCATTCTTTTGGAGAACCGCGACAATGTTTTACAAGTTAANCGTGGTGCGTTTTTACAACAAGGCGGTACCCGCGCCTATAAAGTAGACGGCGACATGGCCTATTTAATCGATATAAAAACAGGTGCTAGCAGTATCAATGCCGTTGAACTGTTAGAAGGGGTAAAACCAGGCGANAAGCTAATCATCTCTAACTACGACCGTTATAAACAAGCACCGACTCTCGTATTACGCTAACAGCAACAAGGAATAATTATTATGCTTACAATGAACAACATCAGCAAAGTGTATCAAACAGACATGGTACAAACTCATGCATTACGTGATTTCAATCTCCATGTAGAAGAAGGTGAATTTATTGCTGTTACTGGCCCGAGTGGTTCAGGCAAAACGACCTTTTTAAATATTGCCGGTATGCTAGAACCGTTTTCAGAAGGCCAGTATCTTTTAGATGGTATTGATGTAGGTGGTCTNAACGATAATCAGCGTGCTGATTTACGGAACCAAAAAATAGGCTTNATCTTCCAGGGGTTTAATCTGATACCNGATTTAAATCTATACGAAAATATTGAAGTACCTNTGCGATATCGAGGAATTAAAGCTGCTGAGCGTAAACGTCGTATTGAACAATGTTTAGAGCAAGTAGGTTTAGCGTCACGTGCTAAGCATTTACCGCAACAA
>JGI25128J35275_1000212_pt1 | contig 18461 bp, 24 predicted proteins | sample ETNvirenome_2_60_FD_35275 | JGI IMG/M metagenome (IMG submission 35275)
GCAGGAGGTAGTTTGATGTATGCCAAAGTGAGAATTGAACCAGACCAAACAAGGATACCAAGACGGACAAAGGTAGAAAGAATAGCAAGTTGTTCTTCCTTGTCATCTGTTGCCTCCTTAATTTTGCCAAGAAGACCTTTCTTTTTAGGTTCTTCCTTTTTAACTTCTTTTACATCGCTGCGAACTTCAGGCATTATCTGTATACAGAGGCAACTTTATTTAGCGATGTAATTGTTCTCCTCCAACCATTCACGAGTCATAGGAGTGGGTTCATAATCAGTCCACATCGTACCACGAGCACAGGATTGTAGTGCTTCCATGGTCATTTTCTCAGTGCGACCTGCCCAACCTGCTTCTGCTTCCCACGGCACAGCAGATTCTGGATAGGTTCTCTCTGCCATCACACGCCAAATCATAGGCACTTCTTCTTCAGGTTTGATAATAGCAATCATACTATTCTCAATAGTGCCTGCCATGCAATCCTGTGCTGCATGCCATCCTTCATGACGCATCACCATCATCAGTGTGGCAGGATCATCCATATACTTTTTATTAAGGAAGAAGTTGTTGCCAACAGTGTGATAAACACCGCGATGCATTGTGGGAAAATATTTTTTGTCTGCTAGAAACACCTTAACTCCGACCTGATTAAGGGCAACGAGCATTGCATGGAACTCGTCAGCAACAATATTATAATCACGATTGGGATACTGATCACCAATATCATGGATACTGAATACTTCTTCGATTCCATCTGTACATTCCTGGAGGAGCATACAACCCATGGCATCCATAGTGAAAAATTCAACTTTAGGTTGTTGATTTCTAGTGACTGGACCACCTGCAAATGCAGGAGATGCTGCCAACAGCATAGCAAGAATAAAACTTTTCATATCAGAAAGGAGCAGCAAAGCCAGGTGTAGAACCAGATGTACCAGGGATAACACCACCAGTGGCACCAGGAAGTTCAGGCAGGGCACTATCCATCATACCAGGGAGTGCTCCAGCAATTGCTTCTGTTGCTGCTTTGGCAACATTCTCTTTAACCTGTTCGATAATCGCATCTCGTCTCAAATAGACAACACCTGCGGTTCCGACAATACCTGCCGTTCCTACAAATGACAAGATTGCTAAAACATTAATTACTTTTTGCATAATAGTAAGCCTCGTAGTATTTGACAATGCCATTACAATTCACATTGCCTTGGGAAACCCAATCATGGGCACATTCATAGATGGATTGTGATTTATATTTAGATTCCCTTGTTGAATTTAGTTCAGAACCATATTTTTTTAAAAGAATCGTGAGTGCTTGTTCACGAACTTTTAATTTATCTTCATTGTAACGCCAATCATCGGTGGACATTTTCCGATCCTCCTTGAAAGTTTTCCGATCCTCCAGGAGGATCAATATGAAATGTAATGGATTGATTTTGTATCGCAATTTCATACATTCTTTGATGAATGTCACTAGGTTCAACAGAAAAATCATCCTGCATTTTAATTGCAGTTTCCTGTTCCATATAGTCAATACCTTTCTCAGTTAAAACTGGTGGATTAAACCACTCGTCTGTTGACGGAATAACAGGAGCAGGCACTCCCGTGTATCCATATGTCTCACCAAACCAACCATATCCTTGAGTGTAGTGACTTGGACCACACTCAAATGCTGGTGCTTCTAACTCAGCACAATCTACTACATCTTCATCAATTTCACAAACCACTTCATTTTTTTTGAATGGTTTGAAAATATCTCTGATTGCTCGTATTCTAATCATGTTTGCCAATGATAGTGATAGAAATTTCCTCTAGTATCGCACATTGGATCTTGAGATGCAACTCGATATCTGAGCATACTCTGACCTTTGAAGTCAGTTCGATCACCAATAATGCTATATGCCTTCAAAAGGTTTTTCNTTCCTTCATCCGACCTGAGTGTATTTACTAGATTNGNATCTGCTGCTGGACGCCATTTAGTGAAACCCTCATATTGTCCGGGAGCATATACAACATCGGCAACATTGTTTGGATAATGTGGAGACCTGACACGGTTTAGAACCGATACTGCTACACAATATCCATCAAAACTTCCACGATAGGTTTCGACTTGGATTGTCCTTGCAAGATGATCATAGTCAACTGCTGATAGAGCAAGAATTGTCGCAAGCATAAAAAAATAGGGGAACATTTAACTGCTCCCCTATTATAGGGCACTTACAAGGGTTTGTCAATCAAGAAAGTCATCTCCTATGTATTCAAGGGAAAACACGTCATGATCGTTGATGTTTGGATTCAACCATTCTGAAAATTCTTTTTGAATAGCATGAGCATCATCTATATTCTTTTCACAAAGATAATGAATACGATCTATGGACCAATGATAGTTGTCTTCAAGAGTTTGCTCCAAAGTTACCATAATTTTTTTTCATGTACCTCCCTAGAATATTACTATTATAGTAGAGAGGTCCCCCGTCGTCAAGGGCTTCGATTAAGACATTATTAATAAAAAGTTGCTTAGTCTCTTCATAATTAACTTGTCCCTTGGTTTTATGGAGACTTAAAATTTCTCTTTTAAAATATTCGTTTCCAATCTCTTTACGATCTTTGTTAAGTTCATCAGAACTGCCGTAGTATTTTTTCCAGTCGCTCTCAGATTTAACTCTTCTAGATTTACCTTTAGGTTTTCTATTTGACCAAAAATATTTTCTACCAATATACTGGCGATTGTTTTTAGTATTTGTAATAAGATAGACAAAACCAAAGTTGTCTTCAATATTTTCAGATAAAAAAGGATTTCCCTGGAATATCCAGGGATTTTTATAGTCTACCAAATCATTTCATCATTCTGAAATTTATTTATCATCAATAAAAGCAGAGTATGCATCGTAATCACCAAACATGTAAGCGTCTGATCTTGCTGCTTCTCTGTATGCCTCTAAAGATTTTTCTTCTTCAGAATCAAAGACTGAATCCTGCAAAGGTAGTTTCGGTAACATCTTGTTTGATTCCTCCAACGATATAGGATTCGACTTCTGTCTCCTGCGGAGCAACTTGGAGACCCTTTGACGAAATCCAATGTTCCGTCCAGGGGAGTGGGTTATTCTTTGCGGGTACGTCATAGATTGGTTTAAGTCCGATTGCTTTCATTCTGCGATTGGCAATCCATTCCACATACTGCTGAAGCAGTTTATCGTTCAAACCAATCATAGATCCATCTTTGAACAAATACTCTGCCCAAAGTTTTTCTTCGTTCACAGTTCTTTCAAACATGGAATACAACCAACGCTGTTCTTCCTTGAAGATTTTTTCCATATCAGGATCATCACCCTCTCTCCACTTCTTCAATATGTTTTGAGTGATCGCAAGATGTTGATTTTCATCTCTAGCGATAAGTGAGATGATTTTAGCGGATCCTTCCATAAGTTTAAGTTCACCAAATGCAAAACTGCAAGCGAAACTAACATAGAATCGGATACCCTCTAAAATGTTGACATTGGCAATTGCTCTAAAGAGTTTGCGTTTGAGTTCATATCTTGTGTCCTGTGCATAAGGAACTTCTTCTAATGCGTGTTGCCAATCATTACTACTATCATATTGATGTGCTGCATTAATAAAATCGTTATATGCTTCTGTCACACTCATTGCACGTTCAACAATGCGATCATCAGTCAGAATGTGATCAAACACATCTGAAGGGTCTGCATAAACGTTTTTGATGATATGTGTATAGGAACGACTATGAATCATCTCCATGAATCCCCAGACCTCCATACATGCCTCTAATTCAGGTAGAGAGCAGTATGGAATAAATGCCATTCCAGGTCCACGACCCTGAACGGAATCCAGCATAATCTGATACTTCAGGTTGGAAGTGAAAATGTGCTTCTGTTCAGGACGAAGAGTTTGATAATCTGCACGATCTTTCTGGAGAGAAACTTCTTCAGGTCTCCAGAAATATCCTAATTGTTGCGTTGTGAGTTTGTCAAAGATTGGATACTTATATGAATCATATCTCTGAATACCTAATGGTTTACCAAAGAACATTGGTTGCTTTTTGGTATCAACCACATCCGAATTAAACACGGTCATTGCATCGACCATTGGCTTTTCCTCATTGTTTGTCTTAAATTTTACAAGACTCACAGTCTTCCTCCTCGGCGTTTTCTAATTGAGAAACTAAACTATCAAGAGACTCTGTAGATTCCTCTACTTCATCATTTTTATTGTCGTAAGTGTTCTGATAATAACTGGTCTTCCAACCGTACTTATATGTAGTTAAGAGGTCTTGTGCCATTACACTAACAGGAACTTCAGAGTTTTCATAATGTTCNGGATTGTAACTCCAGTTCCCAGAAATTGCTTGGTCAAAGAACTTCTGCATCACTGCAACAATGTTAATGTATCCAGTATTANCAGGCATGTCCCAAAGTAATGTGTAATTATTTTTAAGAGTTCCATATTGTGGAACTATCTGCTTCAAGGGACCTTTCTTGGATTTTTTAACGGACAAGTATCCTCTAGGAGGTTCGATTCCATTTGTTGCGTTTGACACAACGGAACTGCTCTCCGAAGGCATTTGTGCGGACAGAGTGCTGTTCCGTACTCCATATTTGATGACATCATTCCGAAGACTCTCCCAATCATAGTGAAGCTCATTCGGTACAATCTCATCTACGTCATGTTTATATGTATCAATCGGAAGAATTCCATTTCCGTACTTGGTTCGATTACTGTATTCACAGGCACCTTTCTCTTTTGCAAGATTAACAGTTGCCCTAATTAAGTAATACTGGAATGCTTCTGTAAGGTCATGAACGAGTTTCCAAGATTCTGGATTATCATATTTAACACCATTCTTGGCAAGATAATGTGCCAGTCCAATGTAACCAATTCCTAATGAACGACGTGCCTTGGTGGCAATCTCTGCTGCTCTGACTGGATATCCTTGAAAGTCAATGAGTTCATCAAGACCCCTAACAGCAAGATCACAAAGAACATCNAGATCTTCAAGATCCCTGATTTTACCAATATTAATAGCAGAAAGGATACAGAGAGCAATTTCCCCAGTTTCATCGTCAATGTGTTGTAAAGGTTTAGTGGGTAGAGTGATCTCCTGGCACAGATTACTCATTTCAACTTTGTCCGTAAAAGATGAATGAGAATTGCAGTGATCAATATTCATAATATACAATCTGCCAGTCTCTGCTCTCTCTTTCAAGAGGTCTAAGAATAATTCTTGTGCCCCGATAGTTTTTCTCGGAATAGATCCATCAGATTCATAACTTGTATAGAGATCATCAAACGATTCAGTGCCAAAAGCATCATACAAACCTGGAACATCGTGAGGGCTGAAGAGACTGATTTCTTCATTTTTGATAAACCTCTCGTAAAAGAGTTTTGAGATCTGGATGCTGTAGTCCAACTTTCGGACACGATTATCTTCTGTCCCTTTATTGTTCTTAAGTACAATGATATCCTCTATTTCTTGGTGCCAGATTGGAAAGTGGACAGTTGCGCTTCCACCTCGGATGCCATTTTGAGTGCAACATCTGACAGTGCTCTCAAACTTTTTGAGGAATGGGACAATGCCTGTATGTTGAACTTCTCCACCTCGGATTTTAGCGTTGATGCCCCGGATTCTGCCTGCATTAATGCCGATACCAGCCCTTTGTGCAACGTATTTGCCAATAGCCATATCGCTAGTAAAGATACTATCGAGGGTGTCATCAACATCAACCAAAACACAACTTGCATATTGCCTAAGTGGCGTTCGCACTCCTGCCATGATGGGGGTTGGAATGTTGAGTCGGTGTTTGCTGATTGCGTCATAATACCTTTTAACGTAATCCAAACGTGTCTCTTTTGGATATTTTGAAAAGATTGTCGCAGCAATCAAAATATACATGAATTGTGGTGTTTCGTAGAGAACACCGCTGCTTCGATCTTGCACTAGGTATTTATCTACAACCTGACGAAGACCGGCAAATGTAAACAAATAGTCACGATCATGATCAATAAATGATTCGAGTTTATCGAACTCTTCACTGGAATACAGATTTAGAAGTTCAGGATCATACACACCTCTTTCTACACAACTTGATACATGATCTTTCAGTTTTGGAAATTCGTGCCTACGTCCATACAACTGTTTACGAATAGAAAACAATAGCAGACGGGCAGCAACAAACTGATAATTGGGATGATCCAAATCAACCAGGTCAGATGCAGAACGAATTAAAATTTCCTGAATCTCTGCGGTTGTAATGCCATCATAGAACTGAATACCGGATTGCATCTCCACCTGTGATGCAGAGACCCCTGCAAGGTCCTTACATGCCTCATCAACCATTCTNTGCATCTTCTCAAGAAGAAGCGGTTCCTGCCCTCTTCCATTGCGTTTTTTTACGTTGATTCCGTTGGTCATATTTTTTTCCAATTGTTAAATTTAATTTTTGCTTCTAAACCCGAGTAGGTGTTTAATTCTAACATAGACATGACATCATGTCCAGCAAGAACCATATCATTNATGTCCTTCTCCATTAGTCCNTTTGGCCAGATGACGACTCTATCACCTCTACTAATGACTCTGGATACTCTGTTGACGATTTCTCGGTTCCGTGGTTCATTATCAAGAACCCAAATATAATCGCTCCAATCAAACGACCTAACATCAATGTCGGACCCGCACATAGCAACACTGTTCTCCACGAACGTGGAGTCGAAGGGTCCTTCGACGATGTAGATTGGTTGTTTTCTGTCGATTTTTTCAAGTCCATAAATCTTGGGTGCTTCTTCATCAATCATGATAGTGATGTATTTAGTGAAAGATTTTCCTAGAGATCTGCCTTGAAATCCAATAAGGTTTTTCTTCTCATCATACATCGGTATTACAACACGACTCTCATCCTTGAGGATGTTGTCAAAGGTTTGTTTCTGACTATTAGTCCACTCCATGAACTTGTCAGCAAAATAAAATTTATCAGGATTAATCTTACGGTTTACCAGATATTCTTTTGCTCTACAATCAGTTGATGCTTTTGGTAGATTGATAGATTTTTTAAAAATGGGTTTGGCAAATTCCAACTTGGGAGACTCTACCACAAAGTTTCTACCAGTATGTCCTTCCTTGAACTTCTCAAGAGTATANTGTTTGTGGAGCGTGGCATCCACTTGNTTTATAAAATTATTCAAAGACAAACTAGCACCACAATTATGACACTTAAAGTTCATATTGTTCTTGATGGGATAAATGTATCCCCGTGCCTTGTTCTTTTGCTTCTGTGAGTCTCCACAGATAGGGCATCGGAAGTTGAAAAGATTTGCCTTGACTCTCTTAAACTTTTTTAATCTCGAAGAAACCAGTCCGATATATTTGGAGTCAACCAAATCCATTACAATCGTTCTACTATTTTGCCTCTCTTATTATAGTCGGTGTTGAGGATGATGTCAAGAAATTTCCCATTAATCTTTGACCCGGTATGCTGACCAAGAATGAAATTACAGTCAGGGCACCTGCAATGGTCCACATCTTTTTTTCCATGAGACGGAGACGTTCATCAATCTTTCTTATATCTCTTTCACATCCTTTTTTTATTTCGTTTGTTGCACGATCCATGTCCTTGTGCAAGGATTCTATTTTTTCAAAAAGAACTGCATCAATACGATCTTGTTTGTCTAACTTCTCATTATGAACTGCCAACAACTCACCCATCTTAACAGAGTTGTCTTGTAGTGCTTCTACAACTCTTTCAACCCGTTCTAGTATTGCTGAGTTGACACTATCGTTATCCATTTTTAAGATTTTGCATCCAGGTTCTGCGGGTTCCATAACGACCAATTGGTGTCGGTTGTCTTTTCTTTTTTAACCTGACTGGCGGATCATCACCGGCAGGTGCAGTTCCAGCAATCGCGCCACCACCGACATTATTTGTAGGTGCTGCGGCAACCTCTTCTTTAATGGACCTTGCTATGTCCATAATATTTTTAAGTCTTCTATCATCTATCATGTTTATAAACTCCTTTGATGCGTCTACCATAGAGTCAATCGAAGGTCCGTCACTACTCTTATTGAGTTGCAACTTCATAACAGGATAAACACCTAAAAATTCATCTTTTGCTGCCCCAACTTCGGCAGGAGTTTGATAATCTTGAGTTAAGGTGTCGTCGTCTATTGGAAATAAAAACTTATCAAATCCTGCGATTCCAGAACCAGTAGAATTAGTGGGTGCTGCTTCTCTTAATTCCCTAAATTTATTGATAAATTTATTTGTTTTATCCATTAGACTGAGTTGAGAGAAATTAGGCAATCAATATCCTCATCAATATCATTAATTTCAGTGTGCGGGTAATCTGGTAATCTATTCAAATACATTAAAAAACTTTTAATATATGGCCAAAGTTCTCTTTCTAGATTATAGAATAGAAGGGGAACTGCTGCGTCATCAAATACATTAAAAAGAACGGTAAGATGATTTAAGATGAGATGAGTTTTTAGTTCTCCATCCTTCTTGTATCGTTTTAGCAATCTTTTTATGTATTTAATTCGCTTCAAATCATCTTCGAAATCTTCTCTGGTTACAGATTGTGGATTATCGTAGAATTTTATAGCAAAAAGCAAATAGTTGCTTTCATTCAATTCATCAAATTTCATATTATATTAACGCAAAACAATTATTATGGTTGGATTAAACCACCATTTTCTGAGGTAGGATATCCAAGTCCGTGAATACCAGTCTGAATTCCAGACATTGCTACCAGAGTTTCTGACTTAACTCTCAGATTGCCGTGCATATCGATATAGGTTTGAACACCAACCCATCCACTTCCTGAGGTTCTGTACTTACCACTTGATCCATCGAAGAGAGCAGAAGTTCCATCAGAAACACCAAAGACAATTCTGTCATAACCACCAGACTTTCTCTGGAAGTATAGTTTATCAGTAATAGAAACGGCATTAGATATCGTAGATGCCAGACTGACTAGATTGTCATTACTAAATTGTATTCTCGAATCTTTCGCGACAGCAACCGAGATGGTGCTGATACCACCATTAGAAGCAAGCGTGACTGATGTTGCAGCAATAGATGCAATTGTCTGTCCGGCAACACCACCAATTGTTGCATTGATCGTATCACCAACAACAACTCCTGGAGGTACAACAACAAAGATTGTTGAGAATCCAACAGGAGAAAGTGAAGTTACAGTTGCGTTTGCCGTCCCTACACCAATGACTTCAATGGGAGTTCCATCAAGTTTATTTGGAGAATCAAGATATCGATCTCCTGCACTAATTGCAAACCCACCTTGTGGGAATGTAAAAATTTCAGCAGAGAGAGCGTCTGCACCGACAGCAGATGCGGCATCAACATCTATAGCTTGTCCTATAGTATTGAAGGAAGCATCCTGTCTTCCAACAAATGTCTGATCTTGAGTTGAGGATTTTGGCAGTTCACTCAAGAAATATTGTGCTCCACTGATTGCACCACCACTAAGTCCTTCGGTAGAACCGATAGTACAGGACTGAGTTCCAGCGATTGATACAATTACAGCTTCGCCAAAAAATGCCCCAGGTCTTGAACCGAATCTTATTACATTTCCAGTAACACCAAACCCGACCGATCCAAAAGTTGTCCCAGCACCAGTAACCGTCTTGTTGCTGTAGTTCAGGGATACAGTTCCACTAGATACTAGATTATCATCGTTACCCCAAAGAGCCATGTTTTTTACCCGCAAAAAATCTTTTTCTAAAGATATTTATAAAATATATTAATCTTGAATATTATTTTATGCAGGATAATCCCACTTGGTAATAAACTCNGTCTTATGCATNGGTCCCCAACTTCCAGAATGATAAATGTATGGAGTTGTTCTTATTTTACAANACTCTCCAGTACAAAGAAGATCATCAACAATACGCCAAGATTCTAAAACTTCTTCGGAGTGGACAAAATTGGATTGATTTCCTTCAATAGCATCATACAATAATTTTTCATAACCATCAACACCCAACCAATCAGGATAACGATGAGTCAGTGTTGCTGTCTCAACATCGTTTTTAAATCCTGGTGCTTTCATATCAATACGAATATCAAAGTGAGGATGTGGTTGCAACCTCATAACAATGCGGTCATTATATTCATGACCATCAAATAATTGTTGTGGTGGTGCTTTTAATTTAATAACTACCTCAACACATTGATATGGCATCCTTTTCCCACTCATGAAGTGAAAAGGAACTCCCTCCCAACGCCAGTTGTCAATATAAAGATCACCAGCAACGAAGGTAGAAGTGCTACTGTCAGGATCAACGCCCTCTTCAGATTTNTATGATTCATATTGTCCAAAAATAATTTTTTTCCCTAGTCTAGTTGCTGCAAGAACTTTAGTCTTCTCTCTACGAATTTCAGTTGCATTCATTTTACAAGGTGCTTCCATTGCAATTAATGCAAGAACCTGAAGCATGTGATTTTGCAGCATGTCCCTGACAACACCGGAACCATCGTAATATTGTGACCGACCTTCACATCCCAAAGTTTCGGTTGCAAAAATTTGAACTTCCTCTATGTACTGCCTATTCCAAAGTGGTTCCAATAAAATATTACTAAAACGAGTAGCAAGAATATTATTGACAGTATCTTTACCAAGATAATGATCAATACGATAAACTTGTTTTTCACGTAAATGTTTACTAACTACTGTCTGCAAGTAATCGGCAGACTTGTAATCATAACCAAAGGGTTTTTCAATAACAACCCGTGATTTTTCTGGATCATCTAGAAATCCTGCTTTTTTTAAATTAGTAACTGCATCAGCATAAGTGCTAGGAGGTACTGATAGAAAATAAGTTGTGTCTACACTTTCATCGTGTAACCTCATCAAACTTTCTTCACATGCTAAATCACAAGAAACAAAATCCAACCAGACGGTAAATTCTTCTGGATAATCACCTAAAGATTTTTTCCATTCATCTGGACACATTTCTCTACGAGAGGCACCAACAATTAAAAGATTTTCAGGAAGAAGATGCTTTGTCCACAATTCAAACAAAGCTGGTACTAATTTTCTCCTACACAAATCTCCTGTGGCACCAAAAATTACTAATCTTTTATTAGTTTTAGTGGGCAGTTCCGTTTCCGTCATAATCATCCGATTCATAGTAGACATTTTCACCTTTTCGCGCCCCGAAATATATCGTGGCCAATACAAAGGGTATCGCAATCCATTTAAGTATTTCACCGAACATGATGACCACCAAACATATAACGCATACCGTTCAGGATTTTGTTTCCATATTCTCCCAATCTGCGAGAATTAAAGCGTTCAAATAGTGCGGCAGAGATAACAGGTGTGGGTACACCAAGATCCACAGCAGAGTGAAGCGTCCAACGACCTTCACCAGAGTCTGATACTCCTCCATCGAATTTGCTAAGGTCTGGATCATGGCGTAAAACATCAGCGGTAAGGTCAAGTAACCAACTACCAACAACGCTACCACGACGCCATAACTCAGCAACTTCAACACAATCAACATCATATTGATAATTTTCTGGGTCAGACATTGGAGCAACTTCTGCATCGCCCTCCTTTACATATTTTTTACCGAGGTCAGCATTTTGCAAAATATTAAATCCTTCTGCATACGCTTGCATTATACCATACTCTACACCATTATGGACCATTTTTACAAAATGTCCTGCACCAGGTCCCCCACAATGCAACCAACCATACTCAGCACTGGTTGCCCTGGTGTGTGGGTCTGTGCGGGTTGCAGCGGTAATACCAGGTGCAAGTGATCTGAAAATGGGGGCACAGACAGATACTGCGCCAGTTGCACCACCAACCATAAGACAGTATCCACGCTCCAAACCGTAAACTCCACCACTAGTACCACAGTCAATATATTGGATGCCAAGTTTAGAAAGCCTTTCTGCCCTCCGTCTAGAATCCTTAAAGTTGCTATTGCCATGGTCAATAATAATATCCCCGTCGCCAAGTAGTGGTAGTAACTCATTGATAGTGTCCTCTACTAGTTCTGCTGGAATGACAAGTTGAAAAATTCCTGGTGCATTACCAACTAACGCATCTTGATAATGAACTACTTTGACAAGGTTTTCCAAAGAATCTATAGCACGAGTGATATAACCACGTTCTTCTGATTCTTTTGCTTTTTGATAATTTCTGCGGTATCCATAAACTTCAATACCATCATTAATCATGCGACGAGACATACCCTCGCCCATTCTTCCTAATCCGATTAATCCTACTTTCATGGGTTCCTTGGGTCAATGTTCAATTCTTTGAGATACTCTATCCACCAATCTCGATCTTTAATATATCTCCAATTGGGAACTTTTTGTCCACGTTCTACAACATAGTATTGATAGAGGACATTATCTATAGTCTGTGCGATCTCCGTATTCTTCATCATCCGCGTCAACGTCTGCATACGGATTTTCCACGTAGGGTCCTCGTTTTCGTAAAGGTTCTTTTCTGACATATGTGTTTTCGGCATTAACAGCAGATACCCATACCGCAAGTTTCATTACTATAAAAATAACAACTAGTGGCGCAAAACAAGCAATTAAAATAATGGGATTCATTTGAATACTAAACGCGACCAACTAGTGANAGGACTCCATGGGAGTAAAATGCTAAAAGAGTGCAACCAAGAATAGCACTAATAATTGTAGCAGTTTTATTATGCTTGTCAATTGCTTTATCTATCATTTCCTGACATTCCTTTTTTGTTATAAGGTGTTCAGGTTTAATTTCATCCATCCGATGACTCATGAGATTCAATTGCTTTGTTAAAAAATTCCATTCTTTTTTCCCAAGTATCTCCAGAGGTGGAACCTCTACATGGATTTATACATCGTTCATCAGCATAGTTATTGCAAACTAATCCTGCTAAATCGTGAGGGTCTCCTAATTTTCCGGTGCCAGTCCAATAATGTTGACCATTTAACCACAATGCTCCACATTTGGGACACTCATTCCTAATCATGGAAAAATCAGACAACTCTTTAGTCTTGTCCATAGGTTTGTGGTTAGAAGTTTAAATTTTAATTATCAACAATTCCAAGCACGAAGTGACTTGTTGATTCTACTATCAGGATCATTTGCAGTTTTAGCAGAAGTCAGTTTCTTTTTCATACCTTTCATTCTTGCACAGAATGATGCACGACGCTTATTACCTTTTTTCTTAGAAGGTGCTTTGAGATCACTGCCCGGATTCTCACGCTCATAGGACTTGCGTCCTTTCTCATTCAAACCCCCTTTGGGGTTTTTACCAGACTTTTTTGTCCATGCTGCCCCCTCCGAAACTTCAGTTTCTTCATTTTTGGGGACGCAGTTAGGAACCATCTTACCGCCCTTTTTCTTCATGCCAACTTGCTTATGTGTATCCCAACAGGGATCACCATCAGATTTCCCTTCCGATACACCTTTTTTCATTTTTGCCTTTGTCTTGGCAAGTATTCTTGCTCTGGCAGCATCCTGTTCGCTCTTAGGAATAGCAGTGACAGCACCNACTTTCTGNTCCACATCACCAGGTGCATAACCCTCTTTCTTGACACAGTTTGGATATCTCTTTCCAAACATAGTCTTCATACCTTTCTTNTCATAACCTTTCCAGCACTTTTCCTGAAACTGTTGGAAAGAAATAGGATTGATTTCTGTTTCTTCACTCTTGTTGCCCCAGTTGGCAGCACCAACCTTACGACACTTTACCAGAGCACCCGAAGCATAAGCAGAAGGCCACACGCTATAACGAGACTTGACCTTATGATAGCAAGCATCTTTGGTTCCACTACCCTTACCTTTCTTATCTTTTGCTTCTACTATTGCTGCTTCCTCAGCATTCATCCGAGATTTCTTTTTCTCTTTTTCTTTTGCAATAGTTTTCAATTCCTTATAGGGAGGAACAAACTTTTCCTCTTTTTGTGTTTTTCTGTCAGTTTTTACCATAGTTGGTTTAGATGCTCCAGACTTTGATTGCTGACCAGGATCTTCTCTTCTCTTTGCAGCGGCAGCAGCACGTCTTTCTTTCTTNGACATGCTTGCTCTTTTAGCAGAAGAGACACATTTAGGAATACCTTCGCCAGGTTTATCNCTTGCACAGGAATCTCCTGTCACAACATTGACCCAACCCTTCTTCCCGTCTTTTGATTTGGATTTGCCAAACCAATCACGTAGACCTTCTTCCTTAATGTGTCTCTCGTTCATCTTACTCTTCGCGTGATTTAATTGCTTTGGTTACAACCTCAAGAAGTTTATCATCCATATCAGTTTTGGTCAGTTTAACTGCCTTGCCAAGAATAACTAAACAAATTTCAATCAGTTTTTCACCCAGTTCTTCATTATCTGGGACTTTGGAAACAGCATCAGTAATTACTTTTGATGCCAATGGAAGTAGAAAAGATAGCATAATGAACTCCGATTTCTAATACTATATATTCTCTAAAAACTCTTTAAAGGTTTTTTTCTTTCTACCCTGACAATGTGCCCTTTGGGAAAACCCCTTCGGATTGTCGCAATTGATAGACTTCTTATATTTATCAGACCAACCCTCATCAACTGTTGCACCATTCTCTTTCCTGAGCATTCCTGCCGGATCTACCATAAAACCACTGGGGATTGGTTTGCATACTTTATCAGTATAACAATAGTATTGTCCTGCTTTACATCTACCATTTTCCTTTTCTTCCACAGCAGGTTCACGATGTTTTTTAGCAGAACCAATTTTTTCTTTTAACTTATTATAACTATTTGCATTATATCCTTCATTCATTTTCTTAGTCTTCTTTTTCATCGAATTGATATACTTTCGATAAACTGCTGCTTCTGAAGACTTGCCCATTTCTCTTGCTCTCTGTTCCATAGCAACTGCTGCCTGGATTTTGTGAGCATGAGATCTTGATGAATTGCGAATCTTAGATACAGATGCTTTAGCAGTAGCAACATCTTTGAATCCAAGTCCATGAATTGTACCCTTGGGATTTTCATCCGTATAAAGATCAGAGTGCTTTTTGGAGTTTGCAGGTTGCCCCTTCTTNCTAGGAATACGAGGATTTGATTCTTCTTTTAGTTTACCAGTACGACGATCCGTCTCTCTACCGAATTGGTCAAAAGTACGTTTCGGCATTGCCTTATCCATAAAGGCATCAATCTTTTTCTTCTTCTCGTCCTTCTTTCTTTGTTCCTCGCCACCATAATATGCTTCTTTCATTCCCGAGGTGGATCTAGGATCATTACTCCCAATCCCATCGCAATCATTACTATTATCATTGACATCAAAAACATTATCATTTTCTTCTTTCTTGATTTTTTTATCAGGAAGACCTTTATGTTTGGTTGATGCAAAATCTTTTACATCTTTCTTTTTCATGTCAGCAGCTGCCTTTGCAGTCTCAGGAGTAGTAGGTGCCATCTCACCTTTTTGAATGGCACGAACTATTCCAAAAAACTTTTGCTGTGCTCTAGATACAGCAGGCATTACTTTTTCTTAGTGTCCATAATAGCACCCTTACCGTGCTTTGCACGAATTTGTGCCTTTACAAAATCGATTGCAGAGGGACCACCCGACTTTGGTTTTTTCTTACCTGCAAGATTTGGTGCAGCAGGTGGTCTACTATAATCAATATTACCACCGACACCGCCACGTTCCATACGACGGTCTTTCATTCTATCAGAATCTTCTTCATTTACAACTTCACCCTCCATATCATAAGACATTCTGAGACCCATGGCACGCATCTTATTACGAACCATATTGACCTTTGCAGTCATGCCTCTATAATCATCGTCGTCTTTCTTAGATTTAGTGGATGGTGCAGAGGGACATTTAGACTCCCCATGAACAGGGCAATTTACACCTTCAGGAGTTCTAGCACACTCTTCACCTTCGGAAATATGTTCACCTTCATGCTCGGTATGAGCAACAACATCAGCACCGGCACCTTGACGAACTGCCTGCATCTTACTTTGAAGAATCTTTCTCTTGACCATTCTTATTCTTTTTTCAGCAGAACTTTCTTTAGTTTTTTCTGCGGATGTATCCTCTCCGGGTTTCATCTCCTCAGATTGAGTTGGATTGATGATAATTTTATTCTTACCTTTCATTACATCAATCTTTTTGGCATTTGCATCGGGATTATCATCCTCTACATTTACCTCATGAATAAATTCTTCCTTTGCAGTTTCATTACCTTTCAATGATTTAATGTCTTTTCTCAATTCATTTGCTGCAACCGCTACACCTCTTATCTTATGATATGCATCTTTAGTTCTCCTACCCATTTCCTGGGTTGCACTACTATCATAATTTCTCATCTTTGACTTTTGAGCTTGTGACTCCTTACTAGTCATTGGAAGGTTGCTCTCCTTTGCAACTTCTTTCTTTTCTTCCTTCTCTTTACCTACAGGTTTATCGTATGAATCACCATATCCGGTCATCTCAACAGAGGAGATTCTGGGGTCTGCTCTTAACTGACTAATCTTTTCACGATCTGCCATTCTGACATAAGTTTTGCCAGTAGACTTATCAGTAACTCTAACCTTATATTTTGTATCCTTCATCTCTTCCTGAACGATGTCAGTCACCTCATATGCGACATTTCCATCTGCATCTTCTAACTGAGTTTTCTTGGCAAATACTTTTAAAAGTGCATTTACTACAGATTCATTAACAGTATCAGATACGTCAACTAAATCATATGCCTCCCCGACAAGCATCTTTTTTGCCATCACTTTGACAGGACCGGGAGCAGGAGATTTGCCCAATTGCTGCATATAGGCACGCTTCAAAGATGCGGCATCAGACTTCTGACCATCCTTGAATTGTCCCTTCACTTTATAGCGAACATCATAAGCAAGTTGCCTTGCAGCTTTCCTTACTTTATCAACAGCACCACCTGGTTGTTGTGTGGTTTGTTCTTCAGATATTGGATTACTCATTTGGAAACAAACAAATAGTTACTTTTTTCTATACTTATTTATGAATTGTTTTCCCCAGTCACTTCCAGACACCAGTGACCTCACATATTTGAGATGTGAATCAGTTCCAATAAGTCTCTGATCGGCAGGAACTCCGGATACTTCAGTATTCTTTTGTTCGTTTGCTCCGACTACATTGCCTTTCAAATCTTTTTTGAAAACATTCTTTGCACGAGCATTAATTGCTGCTCTGTCTTTAGGTGCAACATTAGGCATTTTTGATTCATTAACATCCTTGATCCAGGACTTAAACATGATGTTATCTTCAGTAACACAAATTAGATAATTGGTGCCTCTACGGATGATTCTACCAACCAGTCCGTGATTCAGATTTTCTACAATCTCACCAATATTGAATATGTTTTTCTTGACATAGTTTTCACGAAGATTCTTCCAATCAAATAATGGAGAAATTTCCCACAGACTCCATCCTTCAGAGACATTCATCGCAAGACGAATATTATTAAACATTTCCTTTGCTGCCTTCTTACTCATCGTAGAAGGAACACCTTTATAGAAAGCATCAAAATTATTCTCTGCTGCTGCCTTTCTCTGTTTTGATGCAGACATTCCTTCCACATCATCAGAGTCCGGGTCACGATCACCGGCAGAGCGAACCTCTACATTATCAAACTGATACATCTTGCCATTATAATTGTTGACCAACTTGTCAAATTCTTTCTGGCGATCAGCACCACCAACGATTCTCACATTAGTATATCCATCCATGTGTGCTTTCTTCAGCACATCAAAGATAGTTCTATTCTGAGGATCATTGACAATTCTCTCACTGTGCTGAGGGAACATCTGTCTCATGATAGAAACTTTAGTATCAGTATCTAATGGATTCTTTTTGGGATCCTGACTACGCGATGGAACAATAACATAATCACCATCATCGGATGACTTGGATACTGTATCTAAAAGTTTTTCATGTCCTGTAGTGGGAGGATTAAATCTACCAAAGGCAATCGTCAAAGTTCCTTTTGTCTTCTCAACCTCTGGTGGTTCTAATACTACAGGAGCATTAGGATCTTTTTGTGGTTCTTGTTCCGGTGCTGCTTTGTCCTGTGCTGGTTCTTCTGGTGCTGCAGCAGATGCAGAAGTTGGTGATGATAAATTCTTTTCTTTGTCAGTCTGTGCAGGATCTTGCTTTCCTATTCTCTGACGTTTATTGTAAAACTTTAGTTGTCCCTTTTCTGTCTTTGCAACAAACTCTCCTTTATTATCATACCATCCACCGTGCCCATCACCTTTCAATCCAAGACGAGTGGCTTGTTGAACAGCAGTGCTTTCACGCAAAAATTGAAAAAAGGATTTCATCTACTTAATTGATCTATTACTTCTTGTTCGTGTGCTATGAGGTACTTAATCATATTATCCCTCATAATAATATATTTATTCTTAACCTTATCTGACGATTTTAGTTTCACTTTATCATCATATGCCGAGAAACAATAGTAAAGAAA
>JGI25128J35275_1000213_pt1 | contig 18417 bp, 19 predicted proteins | sample ETNvirenome_2_60_FD_35275 | JGI IMG/M metagenome (IMG submission 35275)
TCTGGGGTATTCGTAGCCCAAAATTTATTTAGCGTCAAAGTGCAGAAGTAGTTGACATAAGTTACACTATGGAAGAGTAATAGTTGACAGTTGACAAATGCTTATATCATTTGCTGATTTTGCAAGACTAAAAAACGTGTCACGCCAAGCGGTTTCAAAGAAAAAGCATATTTTGCAGCCAGCTATCTTATATCAAGAAGGTAAACAAGTTTTAAACAGAGATATAGCTCATCAATGCTGGGACGGTACTTATAAGCCACCAGTTATTACTACTACGAAGCAATCCCCTAATGTAGCACAAAAGTTAAAGAATGATATAGATAACATTCCTGATGACGAGATTCCAGAATTTAACGTATCGAAAGCAAGACGAGAACATTTTGAAGCAGAGTTTTCAAAAATAAAGGTAGCGAAAGAAAAGAAAGACCTTATACCAGCAAAGGAAGCGAAGAAAAGTGCATTTGCGATTGGGAGAAGTATTAGAGAGTCATTAATGAATACTGCTGATCGTTTAGCACATCAATTAGCTGGTGAAACAGATCCGTCAATAATTCATAGGGCAATATTGGATGAACATAGGATGGCACTACAAGAGTTAACTATTAAATGAACGCATGGTTACAAGGCTTTTTTGAAGGCATTGAACCTGAGAAGGAACTTACGGTTAGTCAATGGGCAGATGAATATCGAATGTTGTCGAGTAAAGCTTCTAGTGAACCAGGTCGTTTTAGAACATCTAGGACACCATATTTAAAAGAACCAATGGATTGTTTAAGTACAAGCAGTCCTATAGAAAGAGTTGTAATGCAATTTTCAGCACAGAGTGGGAAGACAGAATGCGGCAACAATTGGATCGGCTACATTGTGCATCAAGCTCCGTCTGCTTTACTTGCAGTCCAACCGACAGTAGAAATGGCAAAAAGACTGTCAAAACAGCGTTTAGCAAGTATGTTAGCTGACACTCCTGTATTAGCAGAACGTATAGAACCAGCCAGAAGTAGAGATAGTGGTAATACCTTGTTTAATAAAGATTTCCCTGGTGGGATGTTGTTATTAACTGGTGCAAATAGTGCTACTGGTTTACGTTCTACTCCTTGTCGATATATTTTTGCTGATGAGATAGATGCTTTTCCTACTGATGTAGAAGGTGAAGGAGATCCTGTAGAACTGGCCTGTAAACGTGCTACTACTTTTGCTCGTAAAAAGATTTTATTAACATCAACGCCAACTTTAAAAGACTATAGCCGTATTGAAAAAGAGTTATTAAGGTCGGATTTTAGAAAATATTATATTCCCTGTCCTGCTTGTGGTGAATTTCAAGATTTAAAATGGGATCAACTTAAATGGGAAAAGTCTGACCCTAGTACTGTTCAATATGAATGTATTTCTTGTAAGGAAAGGTTTAAAGAATTAAATAAACCACAGATGTTAAGAGAGGGTGAGTGGCGAGCGACAAGAGAAAGTGACGGTAAGACAGCAGGGTTTCACCTTAATGGTCTTTACAGTCCCTTGGGATGGTATTCGTGGGAATCGGCTGTCGAAGAATGGCTTAGATGTAAAGATGATGCACCAGCATTAAAGACATTTATTAATACCCGATTAGCAGAGACATGGGAACAGAATTATGTCAGTAAATTATCTGCTGAAGGTTTAATGCAACGTGTAGAACCTTACCTTCCAGATATTATTCCCAATAATGTAAAGATCTTAACAATGGGAGTTGATGTTCAAGGTGGTGGCGGTACTGCTGGTCAACGTCTTTCTTATTCTGTTTATGGTTGGGCTGATGGTGAAGAATGTTGGTTAATTAGTTATGGAAGTATTGAAGGTGATCCACATCAAGGACAGGTATGGAAATCATTAACGTCATTAATAACAAATGATTGGATAAGAGAAGATAAGGGAAAAATGAAAATACAAGTAACTGCAATAGATAGTGGTGGTTTGGCTACTGTTCCTGTCTATACCTATTGTCGTGAACATCAAGCTTTAGGTGTAATTGCAATTAAAGGTGCATCAACTCGTAATCAAGCACCTATAAGTAAAGGTAAATTTGTTGATATAAATTTTAGAGGAAGAGCAATAAAAAAAGGTGTTGGATTATTTATGGTTGGAACTGACACAATAAAAGATTGCATTATGGGCAGATTAAAGCATAATATAGTTAAAGAAGGTAGTAGTAGCCCAGGTTATCTACATTTCCATGCTGAGACAGAAGAAGAATATTTTAAAGAAATTACATCAGAACAACAAATTTTAAAAACAAATAAATCAGGTTTTACCGTACCAACATGGCAAAAAAGGGCGGGGGCAAGATCAGAACGTCTAGATGAGCTTGTTTACGCCTATTCTGCCTTAAATTTGCTCTATCAACGCTATCCAAGGCTCAAAATCTGGCAAATCTTCTCTAAATTGGTTCAAAAAGACACTATTAATACGCAAGAAAAAGGGCTATTATCAAAGAAATCCGTAAATTCACGGAATTACGTCAACTCTTGGTAATTACTTAAATGCCTATTCCAACAATTTTTAGGGCTGGTGATACTGTCAGATGGAGAGATTCTTCTGCTGTTAATTGGCTAAATGAAAGCGTAACGAGTGCTGATTATGCACTTAAATATTATCTTCGTGCAAATGCAAGTGGTGAAGCTAAAGAAATTATAGGCTCTGCTTATGGTACAGGTTGGGAGTTTGTTATAACTTCTGCTTCTACTTCTACTATGGATGCGGGGACTTGGTGGTTTCAAGCAAGAGCCACAAAAACAGGTGATGAGATTACTTTATTTGAAGGACAGATAGAGGTTAAAAATCAACTTACTTATACTGGAACACCAGGAGCTTATGACGGTAGAACACAAGCACAAATAGATTTAGATGCTGTAAAAGCTGCAATTAGAGCAATTATTGCTAATAAAGCAAGTGAATATAGTATTGGTGATCGTACTTTTAAATATGCAGATTTATCAGAATTAAGAAAAAGGGAGTCGCAATTAAAAGCAGAGGTAGTAAGAGAAAGAAAAGCAAATATGATTGCTAACGGTTTAGGTAATCCACATAACTTATTCGTGAGGTTTTAACAATGGGTTTAATTAATGCTTGGAAAGGGTTTTGGACTTCTGGTGAAGGTTTTGGTGGAAAGCTTAGTCCACGAAAAAAACCAATAAGAATGTATGCGGGTGCTGCTACAAGTAGATTAAATACAGATTGGATGGCTGCTGCCACTTCTGCTGATGCCGAAATAAAAGGCAGTATAAAAAGATTACGTCAAAGATCTAGACAGTTAGTAAGAGATGACCCCCATGCAAGACAAGCAGTAAGGTCTATTACTTCTAATGTTATTGGTGATTCTGGGATTAAATTACAAGCTCATGTTCGTAAATATAGAGTTAATACATTAGATAGAAAGATCAATAATAATATTGAAGAGACTTGGAAAAGATGGGGTAGATATGATTCTTGTCATACGGCTGGAAGGCTTTGTTGGAAAGATATAGAAAGGTTGTGTTGTAATTCAATGATTGAATCTGGTGAAGTATTTGTAAGGATGGTTAAAAAACCATTTGGTCGTTCAAAAATACCTTTTGCTTTAGAAATCTTAGAGGCAGATCAATTAGATGATGACTACACAGGCAAGAGTGCTACAAATAACACGTCTTGGAGGATGGGAGTAGAGGTTGATCAATTTATGCGACCTTTAAATTATGCTTTCTTGTCAAAACATCCAGGCGATACTCCTTTTGCTTTAACTCAGGTAGAAGATCGTCATAAAATAATTCCTGCTGATGAAATTATTCATTTATATATGACTGACAGACCATCTCAAACAAGAGGTGTTCCTTGGATGGCTTCTGCTATTGAATCATTACATCAATTAGCTGGTTTCAGAGAAAGTGCTGTTGTAAGGGCAAGAGCTTCTAGTGCATTAATGGGATTTATCACAAGTCCAGAAGGTGAATTAGATCAAGGTGGTGAAGTTTATGATGGTGATCGTGTTACTTCATTTAGTCCTGGTAGTTTTCATTATCTTCAAAATGGTGAAAATGTAGTTGTACCTGATATGGATAGTCCTCATGGTGAGTTTGAACCATTTATGAGATCCATGTTAAGGTCTATGGCTGCTGGAATAGGATTATCTTATGAAAGTTTGAGTCGTGATTACTCGCAATCTAACTACAGTTCTAGTCGTCTTGCGATGTTAGAAGACAGGACACAATATAAGGCAATCCAAAATTATTTTATAGAAAACTTACATTCAAGAATCTATGAAAACTGGCTTCAAATGGCTGTATTAAGTGGTGAATTAAATTTACCTAATTTTGATACAGACTTTGAAAAATATATGAAAATACATTGGATGCCAAGAGGGTGGTCATTTATTGATCCGCTTAAAGAGGTGAATGCTGCAAAAGAAGCAGTTAAGGCTGGATTTAAAACTCAAGCTCAAGTTGTTGCCGAGCAAGGTGGGGACTTAGAAGAGTTATTAGCGGAAAGAAAAGATGAGGTAGATCAGGCAGAACAACTAGGTTTAGTCTTTGATAGTAAATTAACTATTCCTACGGAGCAAAAAGAGGTTAGTATAGATGAAACACCTAACCCCGAATCTAATGGAGGAAAAACGTGATTTAGAAGGTAAAACTTTGCTTCGTGATTATTCTGTCCTGCTTGAAAGTAGGAATTTAAATGAAGATGATCGAACTTTAGAATTTCCCTTCAGTTCTGAAACCCCTGTAAATCGGGGTTATTTAGGAGATGAAATCTTAGTACACCGAGAGGATGCTATTGATTTTTCTCGTCTAAATGCTTCTGCTCCCTTACTTTTCAACCACAATCCTGATATTGTTCTTGGCGTTGTTCAAAGAGGATATTTAGATAAAAAGAAGAAAAGAGGTATGGCAAAAGTAAGATTTGCTAAAAATGCTGCTGGTGAAGAGGCATTTGAAATGGTTAAAGATGGCATTTACCGTAACGTATCTTTTGGTTACTCAGTTAATGAGACAGAAGAAGCAGAGAATGGTAGCTATCGAGTAACTAACTTCACCCCTGCGGAAATTAGCTTGGTATCGACTCCTGCTGATTTTACGGTGGGAGTAGGTCGTTCTATTGCGGATGCAACTAATATTGCTACGCAAGCGGAAGAACAACCTATAATAGAAAAAGAAAGTGAGCAATCACGATCTAATTCTGCGTCTGCTGACGCACCCAAAGTTCAAACTACACCTCAACCTGAGATGACTGACACCCCTGATTTAAGTGTGGTGCGTTCAGAAGCAGCAAAGAAAGCAGCTTCAGAAGAGCGTTCACGCATAGCAAGTATTAATGCACTAACAGCAAAGCATGGCTTTGAAGATTTAGGCAGACAATTAGTAGAAAATGGTTCAACTCTTGATAGAGCAAGAGAAGCTGTTTTAGATCAAATCCAACAAAAGCCAACATCTTCTGTTTCTCCTATGGAAATAGATAGTAAAGAGCTAAGAAAGGAAAAGTATAGTATTCAAGCTGCGATAAAAGCTGCTTATACAAGAGACTATTCTTCTAGGGCTGCTGGTTTTGCTAGAGAAATCTCACAGGAAGTTGAGCGTTCTGGTGTTTCTAGAACAAAAGAGCAAAGTATTCTTGTTCCTTATGCAGCACTACAAAAAAGAGCTACATACGTCACTTCTAGTGCTACAACAGGTGGAAACTTAGTTGAAACTGAATTATTAGATCAGGATTTCATTGAGGCACTTCGTAACGAGAGTTTATTACTTACTCTTGGTGCTAGAAGCATGACAGGACTTGTGGGTGATGTCGCAATTCCAAGAAGGTCTGGTATTTCTACCGCTTATTGGCTTGCAAATGAAACAACAGCCATAACACAATCTGAGTCAACTTTTGATCAAGTAAGTTTGACACCAAAAAATTTAGGAGTACTTTCTAAGTTCTCTAGACAGACTCTGTTACAGGCAACTCCTGGAATTGAAGAGTTAATAAGAAGGGATCTTCAGGAAACAGTAGCTACTGGAGTTGATTTAGCAATTCTTAATGGTTCTGGTTCATCAGGTCAGCCAACAGGAATTATGCAAACTTCTGGTATCGGATCTGTTGCTGGTGGTACAAACGGTGCTGCAATCACACTTGAGCATTTAATAGATCTTGAAAAAGAAGTTCTTATTGACAATGGTGGTGGTGGAAACATGGCTTACTTAAGTAATCCAAAAGTTTCTACAGCATTAAAGAAACTTCGTGCTGGTGGTTCTGCTTCTGGTGACGGTGTATTTCTTTGGAACACAAATCAGCAAGCTATTGGTCGTGGTTCAACTCCTGGTATCATTAACGGTTATCAAATCGGAGTTACAAACCAAGTTCCTAGCAACCTTACAAAAGGAAACCAATCTAGTGTTGCTTCTGCTGTTCTATTTGGTGACTTCTCTCAAGCTATGGTTGGCTTCTGGGGTAATGGTTTAGAACTAGCAATGTCTGATTCTGATTCAACAGACTTCACTAAGGCTTTAACCTCAATGAGAGCGATTACAACCTTAGACGTAGCTATAAGGCAACCAAGTGCGTTTGCTGTGATGTTAGATGCTTTAACTGCTTAATAATTTATAAGGGGTCTTAATTGACCCCCTTTTTTCTTATGAAAGTACTAGTTCTTAGAAACACAGTTGCAAGCGGTCAAGCTTTAGAAGTTGGATCAGTTTATGACGTTAGTGAATCTGATGCCGATTTATTAAAAAAGATGGGCAAAGTAACAGATGCACCAGTAGAAACAAAACCAAAAAAATCTAAAACTTCAACAGTAAAAGATGGCTCTGAGTGATGACAATTCAGTATTTGTAGGTGGTGAGTTCGGAGTAAGTTGTACTTCGGGTGGTACTACTGCAAATGGAATATTGCGTCAGCCAACAGAAGTATTAATGGATGGACTTGTTCTATTCAGCGATTACACGTTGGAAACTCAAGCTAGTGATTTTGGTTCACTTATAGCGGGTAGTTCAATAACTGTTGATGGTAATGCCTATACAGTTAGAGATACTCGTTTTTCTAGTGATGCTCAATTAGTAACCATATCTTTACAGAAGACATGACCACTAAAAGAGAACAAATCCTAGATCAAATAAAAACAGTTTTAGCTGGTACTACTAATGTTTCGACCAGAATTTATCGTTCTCGTGTTGTTCCATTAAGTAGAGGCGAATCGCCAGCCCTTGTTATAGAACCTGTTTCTGACAGTTCTCAAACAAATTTAACATTACCGAAACTTGATTGGTCTTTACAAGTTCGTGTAGCTGTAATTGTTCGTGGTGATGTCCCTGATGAGGTTGCAGACCCTATTGTGGAATCATTACATAGCAAAATTACAGCAGACTTAACGCTCGGTGGTTATGCCATTGACGTACAACCAGTAGGAGTGGATTTTGCATTAATGGATGCTGACCAACCTGCGGGAGTGATTAGTTGTAACTATTTAGTTCGATATAGAACAGAATTAAATGACTTATCCACTTAATTTAGACTAAAATCAAATTAAAGCTGCTCCGTATGCCTATCACCGAGGAATAACCACATGGCACTATTTTCACGATCTCGACTTATTCAAACAAAAATCGAGTCATCTTATGGAACTGACAGCAGTCCTGCGGGAACTGATGCTGTCCTTGTTAGAAACCTAGACGTATCACCTATCGAAGCTGAAACAGTTTCAAGGGACTTGATTAGATCCTATATGGGTAATAGCGATCAACTACTAGCGAATACTAGGGTTGCTATTAACTTTGAGGCTGAATTTGCGGGTTCTGGGACGGCTGGTACTGCAAGTAGACTGGACAGTTTGCTCCGTGCGTGTGGCTTTACCGCCAGTACAACAGGATCAGCAGTTACAGGAAGTTCTCAAGCTGGTGGTGCTGGCACAATTACTCTTGCTTCTGGTGCTAATGCTAATGATGATTACTACAACGGAATGGTTATTACAATCACTTCTGGTACTGGTAATGGTCATAAAGGATTAATTGTTGATTATGTAGGTTCATCTAAAGTTGCGACTGTAAAAGCATCCACAGCTACTTTTGTTCCTGGTTCTAGTTCTGGTTATTCGATTGCAGCTAATGTAGGTTATTTACCAAGAACAACAGGTTTTGAGTCATCAACAATATATTTCAACAACTCAGGTGTTTTACATAAAGCCACAGGTTGCAGAGGAAGCGTAAGTATGAATTTAGAAGTTGGTGCAATTCCAGTATTTAACTTCTCTATGACAGGAATTTATAACGCTCCGACTGATACTGCGTTACCTTCAACAACATATTCAAATCAGACTACTCCTGTTCTATTTAAAGCAGGAAATACAGTTGCAGCATCATTCCTTGATTACGATACAGCAGCTATTAGTTCCATATCAATGGACATGGCTAATGAGATCGTCTACAGAGAACTTGTAGGGGCTGATAAGTCTGTTTTACTTACCAATAGATCACCAAGCGGAACAGCCGTCTTAGAAGCTCCCACAATGGCTCAGAAGGACTTCTTTACTATTGCTAATGCTGATACAACAGGAAAGATTTGCTTCCAGCATGGAACAACAGCAGGAAATATAGTTTCTGTCTTAGCTCCTGTTTGTGACATAGGAAACCCAACATATTCTGATGACCAAGGTATTCAGATGTTGAACTTACCATTTGTTCCTACTCCAAGTGCGACAGGAAATGATGAAGTAAAGCTTGTTTTCTGTTGACAAGCTTAGTATTATTGCGGATGAGTACTAATTATTAATTAATGGCATACATTCGCAAGAAAGTTTCTTCCTACAAGTGGAAAGTTACTATCGAATCTCCTTCTGAAGACGGTTCTAATACTTTTGATTTACAAGAATTTACTTGTACATTTAAAAAGATTTCTACTTCTCAAATCAAGAAATTATCTAACAAAGGTGATGCTGATTTATTAGATGCAGTATTAGTTGGTTGGGATGGTATTGAGGAAGAAGATGGTACTGCCATTACTTGCACTACATCAAACAAAAAGGAATTTATTGATGATCCTTATTGGGCTAGAGGTGTAGTAAAAGGTTATCTTGAATCACTTGAGGGGGCTGGCTCAAAAAACTAGAAGAGGCTACTGATTATTGGTTTAATGGCGGTAGCCAAGTTGATGACGCTTACGAAGATGCTCTTGTTATGGGAATTAAAATGCCAAAGAAAAAACAAGAAGATTTTGAAGTATTTGACGATAATTGGGATGTCGTGATGATGTTCTTGCGTATGCAGACTCAATGGAATGTTTCAATGAATGGTGTAATTGGTTTAAAATATGAGTCGCTTAATTGGTTATGTAAACTATACTTAGTAAAAGATTGTACTTTTATGTTTGAAGGTATTCGTACTATGGAAGCACAAGCGATAAGGCTGTTTAATAAGAAGGACGATTAATATGGCTCAACAAGAGACTACACTTAGAATTAAAGCCATTGTTGAAGGTGGAGCCGAAGTACAAAGGTTAAAAAGATCTGCTCAAACTCTTGGAAATCAAGCAAAACAATCTGCTAGTGATATAAGTTTTTTGGCTAAAGAAACTAGGGTTTTAGCTGGTGCAACAAATAGAACAGAAAACGAATTAAGGGACTCGATTAATATTTTTAGGGAATTAAGAGCTAATGTTGATATGACAAGTAAAGAATATCGTGAATTAACAAGAGATATAAATAAGGCAGAAAGAGCGTTAGCAAAATCAGGCAAAAGCGGTAAAGGTGCAGGAGGTAGATTTGCTGGTGTTGGACAAAGTTTTGGTGCTGTTGCTGGTGCTGCGAGAATAAGCCCCGAAGCTGGTATCGGTGCTGGTATCGGTGCTTTAGCTGGAGGAGGTTTACCTGGTGCTTTAGCTGGTGCTGCTATAGGTTCTGCTGTTACTCCTATAAGAGAACAAATGGGAGAACTTGCAGACTTTAATGCAAAACTTAACTTAGCAAAAATAACTCTTGCTGAAGTTTCTGGTAATCAAGAAGAGTTTAATAAACATTTAAATCTTGCAAGGCAAGTTAGCCAAGATTATTCCGTCAGTTTATTAAGTACACTAGATGGTTTATCTAAGATTACTGCTGCTGCAAAAGCTAATAATCTTTCTTTTGAAGAGACAGAACAGATTTATCGAGGTATGGTTGCTGCTGGTGTTGCCTTCGGTGGTAGTCAGGCAGATTTAGACGCAATTATAAGAGCAACTACTCAGGTGTTGTCCAAAGGTAAGGTGACGGCTGAAGAAATGCAGGGTCAAATCGGTGAAAGATTACCAGGAGCCGTTGCTAAATTTGCACAAGCCACTGGTAGATCATTACCACAATTAGCTAAAGACTTTGAACAAGGAAAAGTAACAATAGAAGATTTTGTAGCATTTACTAGAAAGCAAGTAGATGATTACGATCAAATTGCTAGAACTATTGGAGAAAGTCCAGAAAAAGCTGGATTAAGATTACAAATTGCTTTAGAAACTGCGGGTGAAAATTTTGGTGGATTCTTTCAAAATGCTGGTGCTTCTATTCAAGATTTTTCTACGAAAGTTTTAACTTCAATAAATAAAAATGCTGAAGCTATTAGTAAATTTATTGTTGGTACTCTTAATATTGCAGACAAGACTATTAAAATTTATACGATATTAATAAAAGCTCATATAAATTATATTAAAAATCAAGTTGAAGCAGCTTTAACTTTTTTCAAACCATTAGGAATTATATTTAAAACCCAATTACAACTAATAAAGCTTACTATAGATGGCTTAAATCTTTTAGGTAAAGCAATCGGAAAAGCTGCGGTTGAAAATTTAGATTTTGCAAAAGAAATAGAGGAAGTATTAAATACAGATAGATTTAAGTTAGAAGATTTTCAATTTAAATTTGATTTTGATAAAGACGAATTAAATGAAACTGGTGACGCTATAGATAAATTAGATAAAAAAACTAACGACTATCTTGACGGTGCAAAAGCTGGCTTTGAAGAATACAAAGAAGGTTTAAAAGATGTAGCAGGAGCTATGTCAAAAACTATTGGTAATGCCTTCCAAAAACTAGAAGATACTTTAGTTGATTTTGTACAGACAGGAAAATTTGCATTTAAGGACTTGGCGAGATCTATTATTGCTGATTTAACTCGTATTGCAGTACAGCAAACAATAATGAAACCACTTACAGGATTTTTAGGGGGTATTTTCCCTAATATATTTGGTAGTGCTAAAGGTAATGTATTTGCTGCTAATGGTATTCAGAAATTTGCTAGAGGGGGCATTGTAGATAAACCCACTGTTTTTCCTTTTAAGAATGGAATTGGCTTGATGGGCGAGGCTGGTGCTGAAGCTATACTTCCTCTGAAACGTGGTAAAGGTGGAAGGCTTGGTGTAGAAGGTGGTGGAGGTGGCTCTACCGTTGTTAATGTTTCTGTTGATGCTTCTGGTACTTCTGTTGAAGGTAATGAAGAACAATCAAGACAATTTGGTCAGGTCTTAGCTGCTGCAATACAAGCAGAAATAATAGATCAAAAACGTCCTGGAGGTCTTCTTAGTTCTTAATTATGGCTACTTTTACATACACTCCTAGTTTTCCTGCTTCTCAAATGAGTAAGCCGAGAGTAAACACTATTGAATTTGGTGATGGTTATCGTCAATCNGTTTCTTATGGTCTTAATCCAGANTTNAAAGCTTGGACTTTAGTTTTTTCTAATCGTAATGATACCGAAAGAAATAATATTATTGCCTTTTTAGAAGCAAGAAAAGGTAGTGAGTCTTTTGATTGGACTGATCCTTTTGGTAATGCTCTTAAATGGACTTGTGCAGATTGGAATGTAGATTTTACTTCTTCTAATAAAAACTCAATACGAGCTACTTTTGTACAAATAGCAGAACCTTAAATGGCAATACCAGTATCAGAACTTCAAAAAGTTTCCCCTAGTTCTTTAATTGAATTATTTACCTTATCCTTAGATGCCACCTTACATGGATCATCTACTGTTTATAGGTTTCATAGTGGTGCAAATCTTAATACGTTTGGTGCTGTTGTCTGGGCTGGTAATACTTATTCTAAATTTCCTGTTGAAGTAACTGGTTTTGAATTTAATGGATCTTCTACAACCTTACCAAGACCAAAATTGCGTATTAGTAATATGCTAAGTACCTTTACTGCATTACTTTTAGACATAAATCAAACAACTCCTGGTAATGATTTAAATGGAGCTAAATTAACAAGAATAAGAACTTTGGCACGTTATTTAGATAATGCTAATTTTCCTAATAATACAAATAATTTAGGGACACCAGACCCTACAGCAGCTATGCCAGAAGAGATTTATTATCTTGATCGTAAGACTGTTGAGAATAGAAATATGGTTGAGTGGGAATGTGTTGCTGCTTTTGATTTAGTTAACGTAAAAGTACCAAAACGTATTTGTACTAGAGATATATTTCCTGGTATTGGTACGTTTGTATGATTAAGTGGAAAAAAGATGCTTTAGATCACGCTAAAGAATGTGATCCTTCTGAATCTTGTGGTTTGTTAGTAAAAATTAAAAATAAAAACAAATATTGGGCGTGTAAAAATATATGTACAAATAATATTGATTGTTTTGTAATTGATCCTAATGATTGGATAGAAGCAGAGGATTCAGGGGACTTGCAAGCTATTATCCACAGTCATACACAAGGTTCTACAAGTCCTAGCGAAGCTGATGTTGTTGGTTGTAATACAACAAAACTTATTTGGTATATTGTTAATCCAAAAACGGAAGAATGGACACAGTTGCAACCTCAGTAAATGGTTTATATTAGAAGTAGCTATTGCTGTTGCGTATGAGTACTAATTTAAAAACAATTAAAGTTTATGGTTCTTTAGCTAAATTTTTAGGAAAAAAGGAATTTAAAGCTGATATTGCTAGTGCAGCAGACGCTATGAAGTTTTTATTAGTAAACTTTCCAGCGTTAGAAAATAATATGAAAGATCAATATTACAAAGTTAAAGTTGGAGATTATGATTTAGAAGAGAAAGAATTAGTAGATCCTAGCGGTAATCAAGAAATAAAAATTATACCGTTAGTAGGTGGTGCGATTTTTGGTTGGATTAAAGATGTATTTAATAGCACCGTAGGAAAAATAATTGCTGGTGCTGTTTTAATCGCTGCTCCTTATATGGCTCCAGCTTTTTTTGGAGGCACTATAGGTACTTTTGGTATTACAGCAGGAGTAGGTGTAGCAACGGTAATGAAAACTGCTGGTCTTATGTTGGCATTAAATGGTGTTTCTGAAATGCTTACTCCAGTACCAGAAAACCCTTCTTTAGCAGAACAACCACAAGCTACAAACTTTTCATTTAATGGCGTACAAAATACAAGTCGGGCGGGAACTGCTATACCTTTGATTTTTGGAGAAGTATTTGTAGGTTCTGTCGTGGTATCTGCTGGTATAGATACTGTTCAGTTAAAGGGGGATGCTTAAATGCTTGGATTTGGATCAGGAAATATGGAGAGAATTATTAATGCTGTAATTAATCCAGGTTTAAATACCACTTTAAATAGTACCCAACATTTAACAATTGTAGATGTACTTTCTGAAGGCGAAATTGAAGGATTCCCTTCTGCTGTTGGTTATACAAAAGGTACTACTACATACAACAATGCTGCTTTAAAAGATGTCTATTTAACAGGTACTCCTGTCTTACGTTCTACTGCTAATCCAGCCAATCCACAAGATATTGATTTTAATTTTCGTAATATTGGTTTTGAACCTAGATTTGGTACTGCCAATCAAACCTTTATTCCTGGCATTGCAAATATCGAATCAGAATATAATGTTGGTGTAACAGTAGAGCAAGCTACTCCTATTTCCAGGACAATAACAAATACTAATGTTGATGCCGTTAGAGTTACTGTTCAATTTCCAGCATTACAAAGTTTCGCAGATGACGGTAATATTGACGGTACAACTGTAGATTTAAAAGTAGAAATTATTCAAAATAATGGAACTGTTACAACACCAATAACAGACAAAGTAATTGGTCGCTCTAACAATGCTTATTCAAGAGATTATCGTATAAATCTTAATAGCAGTATTGTTTTTCCTATAACAGTAAGAGTTACTCGTATAACAGCAGATAGTACAGATTCTAAGTTACAAAATGCTTTTAGTTGGACTTCTTATACAGAAATAATTGATGAGCAAAGACCNTATCCAAATATAGCTCATGCTGGTTTAAGGTTTGANTCTGAACAGTTTCCTTCAGTACCAGCAAGAATGTATAAATTGCGTGGTATTAAAATTCCAATACCTAGTAACGGNACTGTTCAATCTGATGGTTCTATTACATATACAGGGACTTGGAATGGTACGTTTAAAGCNACAAATGAATGGTGTAGTGACCCTGCTTGGCTGTTGCACGAATTATTAATAAACAGTAGATGGGGNTTAGGCGATCATGTAAAGGCTGCACATATTGATAAGTTTGCTTTTTATAGTGCTTCTCAATATTGTTCGGCACAAGTTGATGATGGTTCTGGTACAGGTTCTACAGAACCTAGATTTAGTTGTAATGCACTAATACAACAAAGATCTGATGCTTTTAAGGTAATAAATGAACTCTGTTCTGTAATGAGAACTATGCCATATTGGACTGCTGGTTCTTTAACTATTAACCAAGATTCTCCAAAAACAAGTTCTTATTTGTTTACCTTGTCAAATATTTCAAAAGATGGATTTAACTATAGTGGTAGTTCATTAAAAACCAGATCCACTTCTGTATCTGTTGGTTATTTTGATATGACCAATCAAGAAAAAGATTATGAAACTATTACTGATAGCGTTGCTGAAGCTAAGTACGGTGTAATTCATAAGCAGATTGAAGCATTTGGTTGCACAAGCCGTAATCAAGCTGCTCGTATGGGTAGATGGTTATTATATGAAGAGCAAAATGCTACAGAAACAGTATCTTTTACAACTTCAATAGATGCTGGTGTTTTAGTAAGACCTGGACAAGTTATTGAAATTGCAGATCCATTAAAAGCTGGTTTAAGAAGAGGTGGTCGGATAAATTCTGCAACCACAACAACGGTAACGGTTGATAATACTGATGCTACTGACCTTGACTCTACAAACAACCCAACTTTATCTGTTGTTTTACCTGATGGTTCTGTAGAAACTAAAAATGTTTCTGGTATTTCTGGGGCTGTTATTACTGTAGATTCTGCTTTTTCATCTGCTCCAAATGCTAATTCTGTATGGATTTTACAAAACGATACTGTTCAAACAACACAATGGCGAGTTGTTCATGTAAAAGAAGATAAGACTACTTATGGAATTACTGCTTTATCTTATAATTCTGGAAAATTTGCTTATGTAGAAGACGGAACTGCTTTACCTGTTAGAAATGTAAGTATTTTAAATGCGATATTAGATGCACCAGAAAGTTTAAATGCTGTTGAAAGGTTTTACGAAGAAAAACAACAGGCAAAAACAAAGATTATATTTTCATGGGGTTCTGTTAAAGGTGCTAGTGCTTATGAAGTGCATTTTAGAAAAGGAGAAAATAATTATGAAAGAACTAGAGTTAGTAGTACTGAACTAGAAATATTAGATACTACTGCTGGTGTTTATGATTTTAGAATTGTTTCTTTAAATGCGTTATTTGAACCTTCTGCTACTCCTGCAACATTAGAATTTAATGCAGTTGGAAAAACAGCCGTTCCTGCTGCACCAACAAATCTTAGTTTTGAAACAATAAATCAAAATAGTGGAAGATTAAGATGGGATATAACAACAGAACTTGACGTTAAATTAGGTGGAAAAGTAAATATAAAGCATTCAAGTTTAACTGATGGTAGTGGAACTTGGAATAACTCAGTTGAATTAATACCAGCAAAAAGTGGTGTGCAAACAGAGGCAATTATTCCAATGGTTGCTGGTGAAGTTTTAGTAGCATTTGAAGACTCAGGAGGTCGAGTCAGTAGTGCTACAAGCGTTATTATTGATCCACCAGATCCTATTGGTAAATTACCTGTACTTGTAAGAAGAGAAGATACAGATTCACCTCCATTTCAAGGTGTCAAGACAGATTGTTTTTATAGTGATGAATATGATGCCTTAGTAATTGATGGGGGCGATTCTTTTGATGCAATAACTGATGTTGATGCAATAGGTAATTTTGATTTCTTTGGTGATGTAAAACCATCTGCAACTTATAACTTTATAAATTCTGTTGATTTAGGAAATGCTTTTGCATTGGATTTAGAACGTAGGTTTGTTACTAGAGGTTTTTTACCTTCTGATTTAATTGATAGTAGAAGTGCTTTGTGTGATACATGGGATGATTGGGATGGTGGAATTATTAATAATGTAAATGCAGTTTTAGAACTTAGATCAACTAATGATGATCCTGCAAGTGGAAGTGCTACATGGGGTGCATGGCAACCATTTATAAATGGAACATTTAAAGGTAGAGGTTATCAATTCCGCACAAAATTAATTTCTACTGATGTTGATGAAAATATTCTTATTGATGAATTAGGTTTTACTGCTTCTATGCAAAAAAGATCTGAAAGTAGCAATGGTAATATAGCTTCTGGGACATCTGCTAAAACCGTTACCTTTGATAAGGCATTCTTTACTGGTACTGCTGCTTTAGGCGGTGCTACAGCCTATTTACCAAGCGTAGGGATAACAGCTATGAATATGGCAAGTGGTGATTATTTTGAAGTTGGTACGATTACTGGTAGTTCTTTCCAGGTAACATTTAAACAATCAAACGGAACAATAATAAATAGAAACTTTTTATATAATGCAGTTGGCTATGGAAAAGGTTTGTAGTATATTATAAGTATTAATATTCTTCCGCAATAATATGAGTCCACCAATTCACGATATGGATATTGCGAATGGGACAGGAAGTGCGGTCAGAGCAGATATAAATGGTGCATTAGCAGCTTTAGTAGCATTAAGTTCAAATTCATCTGAGCCTAGTACTAAATATGCTTATATGTTTTGGGCTGATACTACAAATAACGTATTAAAGCAAAGAAATGCTGCTAATAACGCATGGATAACAATATTTAGTTTGGGTGTTGCTAATGGGGGACTTGCGACTGCTGCCAGCCCTACACTAACTGGCAATGTAACAATGTCTGGCAACGGATTTTTGTTAGTACCGTCTGGTACAAATGCACAACAGCCTGGTCAATCTGGTCAGCCAGCAGCCGCAAACGGTCAATTTAGATATAATTCCAACTCCAATGCTTTTGAAGGATATGCCGATGGTGCATGGGGAGCTATAGGCGGTGCTGGTGGCGGTGCAACTGGTGGCGATGGTGGAGCGAATGCTGTTTTTTGGGAAAACCAATTAGCAGTAACGCATGACTATACAATTACTGCTGCTAGGGGAGCGGGTAGTTTTGGTGTAATCACTATTAATAGTGGCAAAACAGTAACTATCCCTGCTGGTAGTTCATGGACAATAGTGGGGTAATCTTATGGGTTTAAACATTAACGGCACTACTGGTATTTCTGGGGTTGATGGAAGCGTATCTGCCCCTGCTGTAACTGGAACGGATAGCAATACTGGTATAACATTTCCTGCTGCTGACACTATCAAGTTTTCAACTGGTGGTGTTGAAAGAATGGCGATTACAAATAGTGGTATTTCTGGTATTTCTGGAGGTAAAATTCTTCAAGTTGTCCATGCTTCAAGTACTCAAGATGGTTCGGTTAATTGCAACCCCACAAGAACTCGTGTAGATATACCCAATCAAAATTTAACTATTACACCAGCAGCAACTTCAAGTAAAATTTTAATAAGTTTCCAACAATTTGGAGAAACAGGTGCATCTGCACATCAATTCTCAATAGTTTTAAAACGTGCAATCTCAGGAGGTGCAACGACTGAAATTACAGGGGATAAACAATCAGGGGCGAGTAGATCAGAAGTATTTACACTTTTAGGTAATTACGCTGGAGGCAATGGCTCTGATAATAATACAACACCAGAAATTGCTCATTGTGCAAATTATTTAGATAGTCCTAATACTACGAGTGCTGTTACTTATACCTTGTCAATACAAAACCATGAAAGCACAGGTCTTTATTATTACAACAGAGCCTTAAATGATAGTGATACTAATGAGAATGAAAGAGGAATTAGTTGGATAACAGCAATGGAGGTAGGTGCATAATGGCATACGATCACGAAGCTATTTATAAGGCTTATCCAGATTGTCAAAGGATAGAAGAAGATAAAGGTGCTTTCAAGGCAGATGGTACAGAAATATCTCTTGTTCAATCTGATATAGATAGTGCAAGAACTACATTAGATGCTGAATCTGCTGCGATAGCTTATAAAGGTCAACGTAAAGCTGAGTATCCAAGTATTGAAGATCAGCTAGATGACATCTATCATAATGGTATAGATGCTTGGAAAGCTACTATCAAAGT
>JGI25128J35275_1000220_pt1 | contig 18036 bp, 25 predicted proteins | sample ETNvirenome_2_60_FD_35275 | JGI IMG/M metagenome (IMG submission 35275)
GCTGCTTGAAGCTTGGACCGGGTAACCATTTCTTCTGCACCAGTCATCATGGATCTTCATTGCTGTTTTACTTAACCTGATATCTGAACCCGGTTCCGTGGCCCCCAGTTCCGAGCGCATGCTGGGCTTTTTTCTCCTCGTTGACCACGGTCCTTGGGCGGCTCTCGTTGAGCTGCGCTTAGGTGCGCGTTTCATTTTTATATTTGTCATACTAGTCTCCTTCTTTATGCTTGTCGCTTGTTAGTTTTGTCGCAGCTTGCTGCTTGTCGCTTGAGGCTTGCTGCTTGTTGCTTGATGCTTCTGGCGTACGCCCTGATTCAGCCGTCGCTGAATCAGGGCTAATAGCCTTGTCCCTTGGGATTCGTTTATACTTGCTGGGGTGTTTCCAGGTAAAATTCATTAGTGTTTATAATATGCAATATTTTTAACTTGTCTACTCCAACAGGCTCTGCAATCTTTACATTGATTATCTTGATCAGGTGCCGGACATGTAGCCTTAGCCTTGTCTGTTGTCACGGTTGAAGTGTTGGGCCAATTGCCGGCTGCTTCCTGGTTTACCATCGGCATCGAGAATCGAAGAGTCAAGTTTGCCGGAGCTCGGTCTACATACTTAGCCGTCCACGCTTCACGTGTTGGCAACCAGTGCTGGATCTCAGGCGTTAACTTTGCAACTTTAAAAATTTTTGCTAGATGCTTCAAGCTCTGCAGGTCTCCTGAGTCATGCCATCTAAACCATTTAGATTTTTTAGAATTAATTTGAGCTGCCATCGCTTCAACCCATTGCGGATGTTTAATTGCTTCTAGTCTCTTGTATCCGGCTTGCTGGAAGGCCTTGAACCTATAGCAGCCCTTCAGGGCATAACAACCAAAGCAGGTCGAGCCCTTTCTTGTGTACAAGCTTCGACCCGGTCTTGCATTCCTGAGCTGGCAGCCCGTAACTGAAGCCAGGCATCTTAGAAGGCTTGCCAAGTGAGTGAGTGATTTGTTTTGCTGTTTTAACTTTCATATATTCCTCCTGAATCTATTCTTAACACGTTTACCCGGTTTAAACACTGGGACAGCTTGACGCTTGTTGCTTGCCGCTTGAGGCTTGAGGCTTTCAAAAAACTTGTTGCAGCTCTTCAGGTAAGAAGCCGGCAGCTGGTCATGTGGCCTGATAAAATACCAGGTCAGGTCGTTGTGTTTAATTCTCACGCGACATCCCTCTTCGAAGCTGGGGATTGGTTAACAACAGTCACGCCAGCCTCTGTTTCAATCCATACTCTGGCACCGCAGCTGAGCGGCTTATCAGGGCTGTAGACAATTTTACATGGTCCATTGACCGTTACCTCATGACCGTAGTCATTGCTTTTATAAGTCTTAACAGTAATCACCGGTTCATTGTAACCATTAGATTTATTTCTTCTAATGATGTGCTGGTTTATGTGTATATATTTTTTCATGTTATCCTTTCTGTTGTGCGCTGGCCCGCGTATCAAAACACCCCATTTGGCGATCTACATGACTTCACCGGGCCTCATCTAGTTTCAGTTGCCTCTCGTCCAGCGCTGCATTTGCAATAAATGCGTTACATACCTTATACCAAAAATTTTTTCAAAAATCTTATACATATTTGTCGCAGCTTGAAGCTTGCCGCTTGAAGCTTTTAGTCAATAAAAAAAATGTCACCTGTTAATTAAAATCATTCTAAACTAATTCCAGGTCCATTGTTCTCTTGACTTGCGCCAGCCCGTAGCTACCGGGGCACAATGGACCAGGGAGACCAGCCAACGCCAGGGTCCCTGTGTACAGCGGCGGCGGCGCGTTGACTGATCCCTGGTCCATCGGTGGTCGGCAACGAAGTTAATCGTTACATCCGTCGGCCAATAGACCAGGGATCAGCACCCCAACGAAGACGACTCTTAGCGAGTGGTGTGACGTGGGGTCTTAACCCGAAAGTTTATAGTTTTATTCAGCGATAAACTTACAAATGAGGCTGATAAATCCCATATAATCCTATTGACAATAAATTTCAAGTCATATAAAAAAAAAATAATTAACGAAAGGAAAATATGTCAAAAGAAAAAAGACTAACTCTCAACGCAGAAAAAAGAAATGCAATCGCAAATGTATTTCAATCGCATTGGGAAAGAGAAGATAGTCCTGTCATGCAGAACTATAACAAAGCAAAAGAAAATTACAATCAAGTAAGAGAACAGATGAAAAAATTTGTTGAAGTGATTGTAAGAAAACATCAACCAGAAGAAGATATAGAAACAGTTAGAGCCATGAATAATAAATATGGTCGAAGTGGTGGGGAACTATACCATGACAATTGTTTTCAATTTAAACATGAATATCAAAAAACAGATGATGAGGGTAATGTTCAAGATGATTATGATGTTGTTTATGTCAACTTTGGTTTAGATGATAAAAGAAAATTTGGATATGCTTATTATCGAGATGATTTAAAAGCAAAAGGTTTTAATCCAGATTTTAATTATCAATGGAGTGATGAAAGAAGAAATCCTAGATACTATGAAGAAGAAACAAATTGCGACAAGTTTTTAGGTTATAGTAATTCTTCTAATGAAGATAAGTCACTAGCCATTAAACCAAATGCCGAGTGGGAAAATGATTTCAAACTTTGGGTAATTGGAACTTCTTATTGTCATACTCGACAGTTTAAAGTTAGTGAAACAGATTATAAAATCTTGAACAGTTATAATGTTGCAAAAGATAATGTAATCATGGCACATGAAAAAATATTTGACTACACTAATGAGAAGATGAAAAAACTTAGATTAGGTTTAAAGTCATATAAATATTTTGACCAAGCAAAATCTTTAGCAGATAAATTGGGAGTACCTTTAAATGAAAGTATCTTAAACGAAAGTAGTAGTTTGGCTCTATCAGTTTATAGTCCAGAAAATTTGGCTAGTCTTTTAGAGGACAAAGTTGAATTAACTAGAGAACAGAAAATCGCCATGTTTAAAAAAGAACAAGGTGCGACAATTATGTAAGTATAAATTTATGGGCTAATCATATAAGGTTAGCCCATAACAGAAAGGTAAAAATGATAACAGGAAAACAATTTAAAATAACATACTACTCAAACAAGGACGCAAAGCACATTACAAGAAATGCGTTGTGGGATGAAAAATCAAAATACTTTGAAAGTAAGAATGGAAATAACTGTATGACTTATTGGGATATAGACGCCAATGGATATAGAACAGCAACTAAATCATGGAGTGTAAAATCATGACTGTTCAAGATGAAATAGTGCAAGAAGTACAATCAAGAAACAAAGCAAAAGCAAGGGAAGAACAGAATGCAATGCGAGAAGATTTAAGAGAATACATTACAAACTGTTCAGTACATGATTTGCAGAAAATTAACGACTTAATAAAGGTATTAGAAAAATGACTTATCATTGGTGCCATGGTCCTAACTGCCATAAATCTCACACTCTTGACAGGGTGCGAGGAACTAAAGGAAATAAAGTTTTAAGAACTCGTAAGATTAGGGAAACTAATTGGAATAAGGATACTGTCTGGTCACACTTTTGTAGTCAAGGCTGTTGGCTAGATTTTATGAATAAACATTGGTCAAGAGCCATTGCCCTAGGTCCTAGAACCGAGTGCCTTGAAACACCTATCGAGGACCCTAAGAAAACAACCCATAATAATCATGGATATAGTTGGACGAATACAGAAATAGTTGAAAAACAAGTTGACAACAATGGACCAAATAGTATAGGATAGTCCTATTAACAGAAAGGAAAATATGACTAAACAATTAAAAAAAGAGTTTTTACCAGGTGGCTCNAAAAGACAATACATCCTGGACAAGGCTGTTGACTATTTAAAGTCTCCAGGGTTGCAAGCAAACAAACATATGTTTTGTATCGATATACTTAAGATGACTGAGACCGAGTATCTTGAGGCATTAAACAAAGCAACGAACGGTGGAGTTGTGGAGTCTGCATTATGGAACTAAAGATCATAGACAATGTTAAGGATGAGCCGACGTTGGAGTCGGCTCAAGAGTTTGTTGGTGGTATGGTCCAAGGAATAGAGTTTCCTAATGGTGACTATATGATAATGAACGAAGAGGGTAAACTATTAGGTTTGCCAGTAAACGAAGACGCAACTAAGTTGTGGCGTTCTACATTTACTAAAGATAAATATTTATTCGGGTATGATGACTGGGTGTCTGGTCCTGCTATCCTAATAAAAAAACAAGCCCTCAAGCGTTGGGCTTAACCTTTCTACCTGGTACCTCTCAATAGAGGTACCAGGCTCAATCCAAAATTTGAACTTTCTTTTATTTTAATATACAGTTACACAAAAAGGGGTCCCTACAGGTGCGACATTTTGCCAAGTTTTGGATACTCAAAGGCCTAAAATACTTTATGGTACCATATGGAAATTGACATAGAAAAATTAAAAAAATTTGAAAAGTTACCGCCCGACGTGAAAAGACAATTAGCCCTATACATGGCTAAGTGGCAAGAAAAGAAAAAGGAGTCTACAATCAGAAATGATTTTATGGCTTTCGTAAAACACGTTTGGCCTGATTTTGTAGAAGGGTCCCATCATAAAAGAGTTGCAAAAAAATTTAATGATATTGCAAATGGAAAGATAAAGCGTGTCATAATTAATATGGCACCTAGACATACTAAGTCTGAGTTTGCATCTTATCTACTTCCTGCATGGATGGTAGGTAGAAATCCTAAATTAAAAATTATACAGTCCACTAACACAACTGAATTATCTGTAAGGTTTGGACGTAAAGCAAAACAACTTATGGATTCACCTGAGTACAAAGAAGTATTTCAAACAAGACTCAAAGAAGATTCTCAAGCTGCAGGTAAATGGGAGACACAACAAGGTGGTGAATATTATGCAGCAGGTGTTGGATCCGCGATCACGGGTCGTGGTGCCGATCTCTTGATTATTGATGATCCACACACTGAACAAGATGCATTAAACTCCGCAGCTCTTGAAAGAACTTACGAATGGTATACCTCTGGTCCACGTCAACGTTTACAGCCAGGTGGAACGATTGTAATTGTAATGACTCGTTGGAATGAAAAAGATTTAACAGGTAGATTAATTTCTGCACAGAAGGAACCTAAAGCTGATCAATGGGAAGTAATTGAGTTCCCTGCAATCCTACCATCAGGTAAACCTTTATGGCCTGAATACTGGAACATAAAAGATTTGGAAGCTGTTAAGGCCTCGATTCCTGGTTCAAAGTGGAATGCACAATATATGCAGAACCCAACTTCAGAGGAGGGTGCACTTATTAAACGTGAGTGGTGGAAAAAATATGAGGGAGATCTACCTAAACTAGAACACGTTATTCAGTCTTACGATACAGCTTTCATGAAAAAAGAAACTGCGGATTATTCTGCTATTACAACATGGGGAGTGTTCACACCTGACGAGGACAGTGGTCCATGCCTCTTGCTTCTTGATGCAGTCAAGGATAGATTTGAGTTTCCAGAGTTACGTAGGATTGCGCTTGAACAATATGGATACTGGCAACCTGAAACAGTTATTGTTGAATCTAAAGCATCAGGACTGCCTTTGACTTATGAATTAAGAAAAATGGGTATCCCAGTAATTAACTTTACACCATCAAAAGGAAATGATAAACATACGAGAGTTAACAGTGTTTCTCCTCTGTTTGAGTCAGGGAGAATATGGGCGCCCACCGAAATGGAGTTTGCACAGGATGTAATAGAAGAATGTGCTGCTTTTCCATACGGTGACCATGACGATTTGGTAGATAGTATGACACAGGCAGTAATGAGATTTAGACAAGGTGGACTTATTCAACACCCTGAAGACTATCAGGATGAACCCTTACCACAGAAACAGAGAGTGTATTATTAATGTCAAAAGGACTATTCGATCTTATATATAAACTTAGACCTCTTGCTAAAGAAGGCAAGATAACAAGAGATCAAGCTTTAGAAGTGTTACAAGGTAGTGGAGCAACATCTGCTCAGATGGAAACTGCTGTACAAAATTTATTCAAAGATACACCGGTTCAGGAATCAAGAATCTCTGGTGGAATAACTAGTTTTAGAGATAGAAATAATCTTACAAAAGATGATCCTATGGGTGACTTAGAAAAAATTGTAAGAAATGAAGGAGACGTAGGTTTACCTAAAGGAGATAATTTTGATAGCATACTAGATAATTTAAGTACCTTAGAAGAACTAAATGATGAAAGTTTACAGGCACTAGCACGTGAATCAAAGGTATTAGGTAATTCAATTAAGCAATTAGAAAACATGCGTGACAACTCAGAAGAATATGTGTTGATGACAAACAGAAAGAAAAAGGTTGATAACATATTGGATGTTGCAAACATGATTCCAAGATCAAAGAATACTAGTTTTGAAGATTCTTTAGAGTCTTGGAAAAGAGCAAATAAAGATAGATCATTTTTAATTTCTACTAAAGAAGAAAATAAATTTTTTAATGAACAATTTGATTATCAAAGAGCTCAATACCAACAAGCTATACAGAGAAAACTAAAACCTCTTTACGAAAAGTATGGTGCAAAAACTGAAGCAGATAAAAAATTTATAGAAGACTTTTATGATGTAGATGTAGACGAAGGCGCAACGTTAAAGAAGCATGCTCCAAGTTACATGTTTGTAGATGTTAGAACTTACCTAGATGAAGCAACAGAAGATATTTTAGGAATGAGTAAGGATTTNAGAACAGACATATTGTACGGAAGAGAAGCCAGTAAATATGTAAATTCTCAAGATATAAAAGGATTTATAAAATATGCAAAACAAAGATATATGGATGAAGGTGTTTCTATCAATGATAAAATGTTAAATAAAGTTGTAGATGATATGTATGTAGTAGGTGATGTGGATGATGCATTTGCAACAGGTGGACGTGTTGGTTTTAAAAAAGGTTTATCACAAGCATTAATAGATATGTTAAATGATATTGCACCCGGCTCTACAAAAATAGGTAAAACGTCAAAAGAGATGTCAGAAAAAGCTTTACAAAGAGAAGCAGAAAGAGAATTGACTAAAGAGTTTAATAGATTTAATACAGAAAATAAAAATCCATCAAGTGGTGTAGATAAACCAAAAGCAGGTAAAGGTCGATTTACAAAAGCAGAAGTATTAGAACAGATAATAAAAAATACTATTAGAGATTTAGGTGATGATCCAGAAGTGGGTGAATATATTAAAGAAGTTTTTCCTAAAATATTAAAAGAAATACAAGATGATCCATTAAAAGCAAATAATGAAAACGTATTTAGAAATTTAACTACACAATTAGTTGATAATCCAAAACAAAGTTTAGTTGTTTACGATGATGATACTGTAGATTTTTATACAAGAAGTGAGGGAAGAGGAATGGAAGGTGCTAAAAAAATAGCAGAAGAGTTTAATATTTCTATGGAAGAGGCTGNTAAAATATCTACAATGGATCCTGANGATCAAGTTTTAGAACTTACAAAGATGAGAACATTAAAAAATAGAAAATTAAATGCTAATGGTGGTCTAAATTATTTAATGGGACTTGATTAATGAAAGTTGGAAATTACGAACAGATGATGTCTCATCTAAAGGATCCATTTAATCCTTCAGAGTTAAGAGCTAGAGTCAAGGAGCTTGAACCAAGAGAAGATTTTGCAATAGGTGGTGGTATTATACAAGGTGAAAATCTTGGAACACGTGAGGGTCTTGCTAATCCTAAAATAATAAAACTACAAAATCCCAAATCAGATACAGAAACCCACAGTGTAAGACTATGGGACACTAAAAATCAAAAAAATATGACAGTAAAGGGAACCGAAGAAGAATTAAAAGAATTTATAAAACCAGGAGGGGATTACGATAAATCATTATCTAATTTAAAAATATCACAAAAATCTTACGATAATCTGTACGATAAGTATTTAGAAAGAATTGAATTAGATATGAAAAATAAAAATATGTTAAAAACTCCTTCATGGATGGCATTTATAAATGAACAAGGAGGACCAAAAAATCCTACTTCTTTACAAAAATTTGAAACGAAAGAAAGACCTTATCCAGCTAAAGAAGGATATAAAAATCTTTTAAATAAGAAAAAAATGGAATTAGCTGAACAATTAATAATTGAAGAAAATAATAAAATAGATGGGGTTTTTCTTGAATCACATAAAAAGGGCGGTCTATCTAAAATATTTAGGGGAAAACTTATTCCAGAAACAGCAAAAGTAGGAGTACAAGCTTCTAAAGACAGTTTTGAGTTAACCAGTGAGCTTTCTAAACTAGCTAAAAAAATGGTGGATAGTAGAACAGTTAAAATAAAAAGAGCTTTAGAAGTTATAACCCATCCTGACTACGAACTTAAAAATCCCATACCAGAAGAAATTAGAAAATTAATGGGATCAACAATAGGAACTAAAATGATACGTGAAGAAATGTATGAACTTCCTGAATATAAAAAATATAACTACGTAGATAAAGCAGGAAAAAAACAAAATAAATTATCATATATTTCAAAACTTGTTTCAACAGAGGCATCAAAAGAAAAATTATCGTTTGGATATTTATTAGAATTAGCAGACAACAAACAAAAAAATGTGACTAGTTTTTTAGATACAAAACTTACATATGGTAAACTACCGTATCAATTTATAGCTAGAGAGGCCAATAGAGTTTATTTAAATACAAGAGGACAAGGACCTATTTCATTTTATAAATTAGATAAAAAAGGAAATCCTATTAAATTAAAATATGGAGATGCAAGACCAGGTCAAGGTTTAGATATATTAATGAGATACGATGATCCTGAGTTTCCTCAATACGATAAATATTATAGCTTTACAGAAATTACAAATAATCCAAAAAATTTAAAAATAGGTAATTTAAAATTAATAGATAATCTACCTGAATTTTCAGAAGTTAAAAATATAGTAGAAGCAAGCAATAAATTAAATGCAACAGAAATGAAAGATCCTTTTACAGGAAAAATGTCTACGTACGCAGAAGTTGCACCTAAAATTCTTTCAAAAATAAAAACTAGAGCTAGACCAGAAGGCTATTCTGAAAGAGCAACTAAGACAATGACTAATCACATTGAACATGAAAGGGGAGTTTCAAAAAGTATTTTTAATAATTTTAGATTATCTACAGGAGCACAAAATGTATTTTTCTCAGAATTAAACAAAGCTGCTTCTATAAATGAAGAGCTACGACCTTATGTACAAGGATTAGAGCAAGAAGTTTCACCTAAGTTTAGTAATTTTGATGATCAAATTAAATATATAGTTAAAAGCACAGGAAGCCTTGGAAATTCTCTTTCTAAAATAGATTCTAAAAATAAAGTTTTAGTTCCAACTGCTATGGAAGATGCTGCATTTAATTTTTTAAAAACTTCAAAAGATTTACCAGATTCTGTTGTTTCTTACTTAGAAAAACAATCTTCAGGAATTAAAGAACTTTATAAAGATAATCCTGAATTAGCTAAAGCAGCAAATAAAAGATATGAAATAATGAGTAAAATTTATGAGTATGAAAATGGTAAAGGAATGCTTGCTAAAGAATTAAGTGAATTTTGTAATACACAAAAATTAAATTTAGGCACAGGCTCACTGGCGTGTACTCCAGATGAAATAACAAGAAACATGAAAAAAGCTGCAACTACTGAAGCAGGTAAGGCTAGAGTTCTTAGGGCTGCAAGGGCAGCAGGTAAAGTATTTGGTACAATTGTAGCTCCAGTAGATATTGCAATTGAAACAGCGCTCATGGCTCCTCACTTATTGAGAGGTGATGTTCAAGGTGCTATAGCTGCATCAACTGCAGGATTTTTTGGTGCGGGTAGAGATGAAATAGAAGAAGCAGAAAAAGAATACGGTAAAGATAGTCCCTTATATAATTTATATCAAAGAGATAAAGCAATAGGTGATATGGCTATGCATATAAACAAAATGGATAGGTTAAGTGGTAGTTTAAAAAAATTAATACCTAGTGAAGATGAAATTACTAATTTTAGTACAGTTGATGATCCAAGAGCTAGAGTATCTAAAGAATCATACACTGAACAAGTTTTAAAAGATTTTATTGAAGAAGCTAAAAATAAACCTAAAATACAAGAAAGTTTTAATTTGCATGCTCCAAAAATTAATACCCCTGCATTACAATTTGAGGCATTAGATCAAGCATACAAATTAAGTGATAAAATTCAATCTTCTGGTTATTACAAACCAGATGAAAAAGGACAGTATCCGTTATTACAAAGATTAGAATCCGCTGGAATAAAAGATCTTCAAAAAACATTTACTAAAAAAGATATAGAAGATAGGTATGTTGATATGCCATTAGATAAAACTGGAACAGATAGAACTTTTCCTTTTACAGCTTCTGAGTTAGCTGAACGTGAAAAATCTCAAATGCCTTCAGAAGAAGAAATAGAAAAAAGATTTAGAAGAAATTTAGGAATAGCTGATCCAAAACTTGTTGAACAATATGAACAAATGGGCTTTCCTCAATTAACTCCGTTTTTAGGATATGCAGATGGTGGTAGAATAAATCTTTCAAATGGTGGTAGATTAACTTTTTCAGATGGATCTCCGAAAGACCCAAGCAAAAGAAAGTTCTTACAAAAAACTGCAATAGGTGGTGGAGTAGCTGGTGGATTAGCAACTGGTTTAATAAATCTTTTAGATTTGTTTAGAGGTGGTTCAAAAGTTACAAAAACAACAGAAGCTGTTCAAAGAGCGTCAAGAGCAGAAGAAATATTTTTTGATTTAGTTAAAAATGTAAAAAATAAAGGAGTTATGAGAGAAGCAAGATTTACTGGGGATGAGCCTGGTGGAGTAATATATGAACACGCAGGAGTCAAAGTTATTGATGATGAACCATACACAAGAGTAGAATTTCAAACAGATAAAGGAGCACCTGCAGTTATAGAATATAGAAAACCAGGATATGATGTAGATCCAGATACAAAAACAACTATAAAGGATCCAGGTGGTTTTGAATACGAAGGACAAGAGGTTGGTAGAATTAGACCTAATGGTGATGTCGATATAGATTTTGAAGAAGAAATTATTGATGAAATAACAAACGTAGAAAAGATTGCTAAAGGTGAGTAAAGGTAAAAAGAGTGGTCCTCCACCTAAAAAAGGTCCGCAGTCCCAAGGCTTGAATTTAAAGTATAATACTGTTAAAACAGTAAAATTAACGGAGAAAATAAATGGCAGACATAGACAAGTCTCTTCCAAACGAACCTAGAAAAGAGATAACGATTCCTGGCGAAGAAGAAATTCAAGAACAAGTAGTAGAAGCTGCTGAAGAAGAACAGCAGTCACCAGAAGATATTGAAGTAAAAGAAAATGAAGACGGATCGGTTGATATAAATTTAGATCCAGAGGCTGCAAACCCTGAAGGTGGAGAAGATCATTATTCTAACTTAGCAGAATTTTTACCTGATGAAGTTTTAGGTTCATTAGGTTCTGAACTTAATCAAAAATACATGGACTATTCTATGTCTAGAAAAGATTGGGAAAAGTCGTATACTCAAGGTTTAGATTTATTAGGATTTAAATATGACAACAGATCAGAACCGTTTCAAGGTGCCTCGGGGGCGACTCACCCGGTACTTGCTGAAGCTGTTACTCAGTTTCAGGCGCTCGCTTATAAAGAGTTACTCCCAGCTGATGGACCAGTAAGAACACAAATTTTAGGAATACAATCTCCCGATAAAGTTTTACAAGCAACTCGTGTAAAAGATTTCATGAACTATCAAATCATGGATCAAATGAAAGAATACGAACCAGAGTTCGATTCTATGTTATTTCACCTACCACTAGCAGGTTCTACTTTTAAAAAAGTTTACTTTGATGAAGTAGAAGGTAGAGCAGTCTCTAAATTTGTACCTGCAGATGATTTGGTTGTTCCGTACACGGCTACCTCATTAGACGATGCGGAAGCAATCATTCATAAAGTAAAAATTTCTGAAAACGATTTAAGAAAACAACAAGTTGCAGGTTTTTATAGAGACATAGAATTATCTCCACCACAAGATACTGAAACTGATGTGGAGAAAAAAGAAAGAGAATTAGAAGGTGTAAAAAAAGCAAAGAACGAAGATGTTTACACTTTGTTAGAATGTCATGTAGATTTAGATCTAGAAGGTTTTGAAGATGTAAATCAAGAGACTGGTGAGCCGTCAGGAATTAAACTTCCATACATTGTAACATTGGAAGAAGGATCAAGAGAAATATTATCTATCAGAAGAAATTATGAAGTAGGTGATCCAAAAAGAAATAAAATACAATATTTTGTACATTTTAAATTTTTACCAGGTTTAGGTTTCTATGGTTTCGGTCTAATCCACATGATAGGTGGACTGTCAAGAACAGCGACCGCAGCTTTAAGACAGCTCTTAGATGCGGGAACGTTATCTAATCTGCCAGCTGGATTCAAGATGCGTGGAATTAGAATCAGAGATGATGCACAATCGATTCAACCAGGTGAGTTTAGAGATGTAGATGCACCTGGAGGTAATCTAAGAGATTCATTCATGATGTTACCGTTTAAAGAACCATCACAAACATTATTAGCGTTGATGGGTGTAGTAGTTCAAGCAGGCCAAAGATTTGCATCTATAGCTGACATGCAAGTTGGTGACGGTAATCAACAAGCTGCAGTTGGAACAACTGTTGCACTTCTGGAGCGTGGTTCAAGAACCATGTCTGCTATACACAAAAGAATTTACTCAGCTCTTAAAAATGAGTTTCAATTATTAGCTAGAGTATTCAAGTTATATCTACCACAAGAATATCCATACGATGTAGTTGGGGGTCAAAGAATGATTAAACAAACAGACTTTGATGATAGAGTAGATATATTGCCAGTTGCTGACCCCAACATTTTCTCTCAAACACAGCGTATCTCTCTCGCGCAAACGGAACTGCAGCTGGCAACATCAAATCCACAGATGCATAATATGTATCAAGCGTACAGAAATATGTATGAAGCTTTAGGTGTAAAAAATATTGATTCAGTATTAGTAAAACCAATGCAGCCAATGCCGAAAGACCCTGCGTTAGAACACATTGATGCACTAGGTGGTAAACCTTTTCAAGCTTTTCCTGGTCAAGATCATAGATCACACATTACAGCTCACTTAAGTTTCATGGCAACTAATATGGCCAGAAATAATCCTATGGTTATGGCAAGTTTAGAAAAAAATATTTTTGAACACATAAGTTTAATGGCTCAAGAACAAATAGAAATGGAATTTAGAGAAGAATTAGTTCAACTACAACAGATGCAAATGATGGCACAACAAAATCCACAGATGCAACAACAAGTTATGCAGTTAACACAACGTATTGAAGCAAGAAAAGCAGTGTTGATTGCTGAAATGATGGAAGAATTCATGCAAGAAGAGAAGAAAATTACCTCTCAATTTGATAATGACCCTATTGCTAAGTTAAGATCAAGAGAATTAGACCTTAGAGCCATGGAAAATGATAGAAAAGAACGTGAAGCTAAGGAAAGAATGGACCTTGACAAGATGAAAGCGATGATGAATCAACAAACTCAAGACGAAAAGCTTGATCAAAACGAAGAATTAGCTAAATTAAGAGCTGATACATCAATTGAAAAGACAATTTTGTCAAAAACAATTCCAAATGTTGACTCAATGATGAAAAATGGACAAAATATGGTCCCTAAAGTTAGAATTATGAGAGGAGAAAACTAATATGGCATGGTTTAGTCTTGCAAAAGTAGCTTTACAAGCAGGAACACACATTTTTAAGAAAAGACAAGAGACAAAGATGGCAATGGCGGATGCACAACACATGCATGCAGCTAAAATGGCCCGTGGGGAGAGCGAATACCAGGGAAAATTGCTAGAAGCCCGACAATCGGACTGGAAAGACGAGTTCGTTTTGGTCGTGCTCACGCTGCCCATTTTGGTGATTGCTTGGGGGGTCTTCTCGGATGATCCGGGTGCAGCTGCAAAGATAAAAGAGTTCTTTGAACAGTTCCAGCAGCTCCCGTCATGGTTCACAAATCTTTGGATCCTTGTTGTTGCGAGCATATATGGTATAAAGGGAACACAAATATTTAAAAACGGAGGAAAAAAATAATGCCAGGAATGATGAAAAGACCTATGTACAAAAAAGGTGGAAAAACTAAAAGTAAAAAATCCTTCCCTGATATGTCAGGTGATGGTAAAGTAACTAAAAAGGATATTTTAATGGCTAAAGGTATCATTAAAAAACCTATGAAGAAAAAAAAGAAGTAATGAGTGCAAAAGTATTAAGAGCATTACTATCTTCTAAAAACAAAAACAAAATGAAACCATTTGAGTCACCAATGGCTAAAATGGTAAGGAGAAAAAAGAATGGCAAAATTATGCCCAAGGGGAAAAGCAGCAGCAAAAAGAAAGTTTAAGGTTTATCCTTCAGCTTACGCTAATATGTACGCATCTGCAGTTTGTTCAGGTAAAGTTACACCCGGTGGTAAAAAAAGTAGTCGTAAAAAAGCTATGGGTGGCGGTATGATGAGAGAATCATACAGAGGCGGTGGCTGTGCTCAAATAAAAGGATTTGGTAAAGCAAGAAAACCAAAAAAATAAATGTCCGGTTTAAGAAAATGGGTTCAAGAGAAATGGGTAGATATTGGAGCTCCGAAGAAGGACGGGAAGTATCAACCATGCGGAAGGAAGAAGGGAAGCAAACGAGCTTATCCAAAATGCGTCCCACTTGCAAAAGCCACACGGATGACAAAAGGGCAAAAGGCTTCTGCTGTCAAACGAAAAAGAGCTGCAGGTAACCCAGGCGGTAAACCAACTAATGTTGCAACTTTTGTAAAAAGAAAAAAAGCTGCTAATGGTGGNTATATGGGAAGTTTTATAAAATTAGATGTAGATGGAAAAACAGTAGGTAATCCAAGTTACAAAAAATATTATAAAGGAATGATTTAATGTCTATTAGAAAAACTACGAAAGGCCCAGGAGCCAATTATAGACCAACAAAATCTGGAGCTGGAATGACAGCAAAAGGTGTAAGAGCTTACAGACGTGCAAACCCTGGAAGCAAACTAAAAACAGCCGTGACAGGAAAAGTGAAGCCTGGATCAAAAGCTGCTAAACGCAGAAAATCATACTGCGCTAGATCACTCGGACAATTAAAACGTTCATCAGCTAAAACTCGTAACGATCCTAACTCACGAATCCGTCAAGCTAGAAGGAGATGGAAATGCTAAAGAAAAAAAGAGCAATTAAAAAAGTGATAAAAGGTTTGGGTAAAGCAGTAAAAGCCCACACTAAACAAAAAAAAATGTTAGAAGGAGCGATACGTGAGAAGAGCAATACTAGACGCGCTAAGGCTTAAATATGAAGCTGAAATAGCAGAAGCAGATGCTACTGCAAATATTTATTTAAATAATTCGGTAGGTATCGGAGAACATCCACAACACATAGATGAAGTAGACAAACAAATAGAAAAAATCGCTTCGGCTGAAGAAAAATTAAAAATATTACAAGAGTTTAAAATATAATGTTAAGTGAAGAAGTAGTTATAATTAATAAAGTACAAAAATATTTAAAAGATAATTATCATTCCATTGGAGAAAATATGATGTCTGGTGGTGTTGACAATATGGAAAAATATAAGTATATGTTAGGCAAAGCGCATGCATATGCGACAATTTTACAGGAAATCTCTAACCTGCTAAACCCAAAGGAGCAAAAAAATGAAATTGAAAGAGACAACGTCATCCAATTCGGAAGTACCGAAGATTAAATCAGCCTTATTAGATAAATACGACGACGATCATAAAAAAGAAGTTGAAGGCTACGAACGTTTAAAAACAAAAGAAACAGAAAAATTACCAAAGCCAACTGGGTGGAGAATGATAGTTCTTCCATTTAAAATGCCTGAAAAAACAAAAGGTGGTTTATATATTGGTCAAGATACTTTAGAGCGACAACAAGTTGCTTCAACATGTGGATTAGTTTTAGCACAAGGTCCACATTGTTATGATAAAGAAAAATTTCCTGAAGGTCCATGGTGCAAGACTGGAGACTGGGTAGTCTTTGCACGTTATGCAGGATCTAGGATACAAATCGATGGTGGTGAGGTGAGAATTCTCAACGATGATGAAGTGCTTGCTACAATCGAAAACCCAGAAGACATACTTCATCAATATTAATCATAGAGGAGTAAAACTATGCAAGAAGAAAATAAAACAGTAGACATCGATACTTCCGGTCCAGCGGTAGATGTAGAACTGCCGGAGGAAAAGAAAGAAGAGGAAGTTGTACAACAAACAGAAACTTCCGAACAACCTTCTGAAGATAAAACGTTTGAAAACGAACGTGAAACAAAACTGGAAGAGAAAAAAGAGACGAAAGAAAAGAAAGAAGAAGAATTAGAAAAATATTCTGAATCAGTTCAGAGAAGAATAGCAAAACTAACTCACAAATGGAGAGAAGCAGAGAGACAAAAAGAAGAAGCTTTAACGTATGCTCAAGCTCAAATGAAAGCAAAACAAGAAGCAGAAAATAAAATCTCGAAGCTCGAACCAAGTTTTATGAAATCAACAGAGGATTCAATTGTTGAAGGATTAAAAGCNGCAAAAGNTGAATTATCTAAAGCTAGAGAAGCTGGAGATATTGATGCTGAAGTTGCGGCTCAAGCAAAAATATCTGAGCTTGGTTATAAACATGCAAAATTTGTTGAGACAAAAGCTCAACAAGAAGAATTTGCAAAAGAAAAAGAAGTTAAAACACCTGAAGTTAGCTTAAATAGGCAACAAGCGTCTAAAGGCACGCCTGATCCTAAAGCTGAAGATTGGGCTAGTAAAAACCCATGGTTTGGACAAGATTCAGCCATGACTTATACTGCCTTTGATTTACATAAAAAGTTAACTGAGAGCGAAGGTTTTGACCCATCAAGTGATGAGTATTATTCTGAGATAGATAAAAGAATAAGACTTGAATTCCCGCACAAATTTGCTAATAATGCAGACAATAGGGAAGTTTCGACCAAACCTGTACAAACAGTAGCTAGTGCGAAGCGAAGTACAAATACTGGTCGCAAAACTGTGAGGCTCACACCATCACAGGTAGCAATCGCTAAAAAATTAGGTGTGCCACTTGAAGAATATGCGAAACAACTAAAAATCACGAAGGAGGTATAGCATATGGAAAATAAAAACGATAAACGAACCTCACGTGCGAGTCAAACTAGAGAAAAAACATCTCAGAAAAAAGTTTGGTCTCCACCATCATCTTTAGATGCACCCCCTGCGCCTACAGGTTTTAGACACAGATGGGTAAGAGCTGAAAGTCTTGGCTTTAATGATACAAAAAATGTATCTGGAAGAATAAGACAAGGATATGAATTAGTAAGAGCTGATGAATATCCAGATTCAGATTATCCAATTGTAGAGGACGGAAAATACGCAGGAGTGATCGGAGTTGGTGGCCTTGTGCTGACAAGGGTACCGGAAGAGATCGCCAAGCAAAGACAAGACTACTATGCTCAACAAGGTATGGAACAAGTCGAAGCGTTAGACAACGATCTTATGAAGGAACAGCACCAGAGTATGCCAATCAATATTGATAGGCAGTCTCGTGTAACCTTCGGTGGCTCAAAGAAATCCTAAACAGAATTCTTAACCATCAAAGGATAAATCAATAATGTCTAAAGGAGGACACAACTATGGCAAATAAAGACGCCGCTTTCGGTTTGAAAGCAATTGGAAAAGTTGGTCAAAATAGAGACAACCAAGGTTTATCCGAGTACGATATTGCAGCTTCTGCAACAGCTATATACCAAGGTGATCCAGTAGAAATGTTAGCTACTGGTACAATTGGTGTGGCAGCAGCAGCTGATGAATTGTTACTGGGAGCACTTAACGGTGTTTTCTATACTGACGCTTCAACAAACAAACCAACATGGGCGAACCATTTGAAGGCATCTAATACAGCAACTGACATTGTCGGTTTTGTAGCAGATGATCCTTACGAAAGGTTCGAAGTTCAATCAGAC
>JGI25128J35275_1000221_pt1 | contig 18027 bp, 28 predicted proteins | sample ETNvirenome_2_60_FD_35275 | JGI IMG/M metagenome (IMG submission 35275)
AAATAACATACTAATGCTAAGAATCTTTTTGCAGTATCAGCATTACCAACATCTACATGAGTATCATGTTGTTGATCTGTATCACATAAGAATCTTTTAATTCTAAGGTTCTCATACCTATATGTTTTAGGCCATTGATTCTTATGAAGGTTACAATCCTTCTGATACTGGCCAATTTGTGCTTGAAATCTTCCAATGACTTGTTGAAATGGTTCATTAAATTCATGGTGTTGCATGATATCAAGTCTCTGACAATCACAAGCACCACAAGTTTTAACACCTTGTGCATTATAACAGATACTCATTTTTTTTATCCGTTCTTCCTGTTCACTCCACAATTTTTCATACGTATCTATCATCTGCTTACACAGATCTTTAGGAAGTACCTGCCTATAAACTTTAATGAATTGAGATTCCATTACCCTAGTACTTGCTTGACGTTCGGAAGATATGTATTCTGAATAACATTCTTCCAATCAAATGTTTGAGCATACTCTAATATTTCATCACGATGTTGAACTGAATATACTCTATTCTTTACTATTTCATATTCAACAAACTCAATATCATTNATATGTTTCTCAGGAACGACTGTAATAAATTTCTTATCAACATCAAGATTTGCCTTACCCCATTCTGATACAACCACACCTAGACCAGCAGCAAAGGCCTCCATACAAACCAGTGGATGTGCCTCACCATCAGATAACAAAACAAGATTACCATATTCAGTTAAACTATTATGGAGTGTTTCCTTAGACCATTCTCCCAGATAATTTTTAGTCTGATCAAATCTATCATCAGCAATATTACCAGCATACCATAGACTATCAATGGACTGGAAAAGATGTTGTCTCTTACGATAATCTACCTTCGCAAGATAGATGCTACGATCAGAAAGTGATGGTTTATCAACTACTTTGAATGACTTACAATTAACTCCATTGGGGCTAATATATAATTTTTCATTAGGGATATTAAACATTATATTATAAACTTTTTTAATCCCCTCGGATAAACAAAATACTCTTGGTTGAATTTTTGCAAACGTATTAGCAATGTTCACATAACCCCCAAACATATTTGGTCTTTCCAAATATCCATAATGACTTGTACATACACAAGGATACTGAATATAGGGATAGAGTCCTACCCAATCATCATAATGAATATGAACAAAATCTGGTTGATAACTATTAATCTGATCTAAAATATCTTTCGGATCTGTTGTATTAACAATATCAACTTCATGTCCCAACTCTATTAGAACATTTCTCATATCCCATATTAAAGATTCAACTGCTCCCCATCCTACAGGAGGTATAGGAGTAAATCCTGGCCCAACAATAGAAAATTTCATCGACTAGTGATCCATTCTAAAACATCAACTTCAGGTTCCCATCCTATGGTTTCACCTATCTTAGTTATATCAGCAAGAGTAGTATCCATTTCACCATCACGTTCAGGAATATAAACTTGATCATCAGAGATAGTATCTGCTATCTGTTGAACAGAATAATTCTTAGCACTACCGACATTAAATACTTCACCTACCTTACCTTTAAGAGGCATAAGTGAAGCAAGATAGTTTGCCCTTGCAATATCTTTAACGTAAATAAAATCACGTTTCTGTGACCCGTCTCCAACAATAGTAAGAGGCTCACCTGATTCTTTCTGCCTATCAAATATACCTATTACAGGAGCATACTGACCTCTTGTAGGGCATCTTTCTCCAAAGACATTAAAGTATCTCAGAACCACTGTTTCTAATCCATACAGACTAGAATACATCTTACAAAACTTCTCCCCTGCAGCCTTTGATGCTGAGTATGGATTCAAACAATCGTCTGGTTGTGTCTCCACATTAGGGTATGGATTATTACCATAGGCAGATGACGTAGAAGAATAAACAAATCTCTTAACTCCTGCTTCTCTAGCACATTGAAGGACAGTAGTTGTCCCAACACAATTTCTATAAACTGCATCAATAGGATTATTAATAGCAGGTTGAAGACGTGCCTCTGCTGCTAAATGAAAAACATATTCTACATTAGTAAAACAATTTCTAAGTCCTTTATAATCTGTTATATCACATTTAACATTAATAGCCTTATCATTCCAATAAAACTTTTCATTGTCTGCACTTTCATTATCAACACAAACTACTTCATGTCCTTGCTCCAGTAGATAATCTACTAAATTAGAACCAATAAATCCTGCTCCACCTGTAACTAAACTAACCACGATAATCACCCCAACACTGTGCACTACCAGTTGTATATGCTTCATGAAAAACTTTAGCGTGATCTGATTCTATGTTATCAAAGAAATTAATATTCATAACAACTCTTCTTTTTGTATCACTAGTACTTGTTCCGCTATGCCTTTCATTATTATTAAAGATAACTATTCTATTCTCTTTACTATATACCTTTTCTCCAGTTTTTTCCAATATAGTATAACCATTATTATCATTATAATAAAAGACCGCAGTTTTAGCACCAGGAATATCATTGTCTACATGAAATCCATGTTCCATAACTGTACTACGTCTTGGATTTAAATTTAATTTCAACTTAATCAATACTTTACAATTTAATTTTGGATTGGTATGAAAGGGAAGAAAATATTCAAAAGATTGTCTATTATAAACAGGCACACATGTACCTTTTTGAATCTGATCACCATCGGAATTGGTATTAACTGTATATACCGTATGTGTAAACTGATATCCATCCAATGGATCAACCTTTAACATATCATCATTTAGTGTATTTGTATTAAAAGCCCATGGAAACCGATTCCGTTGATCCATTACCATATCTCTTAATTGAGGCCATATATCCTCAGGCATAAAGTTATCAATTACTTTCATAACCTTTCTGCCTCTTCCAATCTGCGTACATTGCACCAAACATCATACCCTCATGTGACTTGATATTATCTCCTGTAAGAAGTTCCTTCTGTCTATCAGTAAGGTTCTTATTCATATTAAGATATTCTGCCTCCCATTGAGGTACTTCTTTAATCCATTCTTTAGTCATAACCATAACCTCTCTGCATTGGTTCCTTTACGCTATTGTAAATATCAGTTTTTAATTTAGTTGTAGAGTAATCATGTTCTCTACTTAACCAGATAATATCAATGGCAATATCTTTACCAGTATAGCTACCGTCCATATAATCTGTACCCAGAAACCGAATTTCATAGTCTTTTAAATAAGATAAAAATCTTTCCTCTGTCTTATATACTACCACATTATCTACGTATTTGATAGCCCTTAATATCTCTTCCCTTTCTTCTACAGTTTGAACTGGTTTTAACTTACGAGATCTTTCTGTAGAGGGATCTTCATGAAGTGCTACTGTAAGATGATTACAATGTTCCTTAGCATCCTTAAACATTCTGATATAACCAGGATGAATTACATCAAATGCTCCTGCAATAATACCCTTCTTAGGTGGTACTGTCTTCTTCCATTCCTCTACATTAATACCCTTATCATCTATAAAGATATCAGCAGTAGGTTTATGGAACATAGGCTCAAGTTCATGATACTTGACACCCCACATATCCAATTGCTTTATAGTTAAAGAAGTCCAATCAATACCAGAACCTCTACCTCTAGCCGTCATTATAATTATATAATTTCCTTCATCATATAATCTATTAACCTGTTCCACCATGAATGAGAAAGGAGTTGCTTCCAAATAACCAGGTTTATTATCATCCAGCCTTAATGGAGTATCACAGATAGTCCCATCTAAATCAAAACAATATTTCATACCACCCCATGTAAGAATATTTGATGTACACATTCTACCACACCATAACTATCACTTGCAATATGATAGTTCCATAATGCATTGTTTGCAATTTTTCTTATTGTATTGTCTCTTTCAAATCCAGTTAAAACACCATAAGCAATAGTATTCTCCTCACACCAATTTACACAATTAATCATATTCTTTGATTCACCACCAGAACTCATAATGATTACAAGAGTATCTTTCTCAACATAGTATTCTAAAAATTTTTTATATGCTTTCCTATATCCAAAATCATTAGCAAGCATAGTAATCATAGAAGGATCAGAAAGAATGGAAACTTTCTTATTATGAAACTTCATATAATCCTGAGAGATATGTGAAGCAACAGAGCTACTTCCCCCATTACCCAAAATAATTATTCTCTTATAACATTTAAATGCTGATTGAAATCTAAGAAACTGCTCTTCCATATGAGCAGACTTAAGAGTATCAATATATTCCTTAAATGGATTTACCATAAACACCATCGGTTTCGACACCTATTTTAACACAATCATATGGAATTTTCAAGGTATCCTTCTCCGAAAATGTTAAAAAGAATCCTCCATTCCCTGCACCACATAATTTATGTGCACATACAGTTTCATTATTTTCTAATACAGTATCAATCTCACGAATAGTTTCATTCTCTGCAATGATTGAAGAAGTCTTTTTCTTTTGCGACCAACTCTTACCTAACAAGTATAAAAACTTATCATGATTCTCATCCATAAGAATATCATATGCCTTATCACAAGTTTCTAATAATGGCTTAACCTTATCTAAGTTGTCTGTGACGTTTTTGAGGATTCTTCTGGAGTTTCTAGTAATACCGCTAAACACAAGATGGATATCAAAATCATCAAATATAGTACAAGGTAAAAACTGATACCGAACAGAAGACCCACCGAGGAAATCAATCCTTTTAAACCCTCCCACACCGCAACCGTATGGGTCTTGATATCCGCAATAAGGGTTGTATATCCGTTCCAATTTATAGGCAAGTTTGCAAACGTCATTGTCTGTAATAGAAAGATTAAAAAATAAACAACAAGCCTTTATAAGACTAATTGTATAAGATGAAGAAGATGCCAATCCACTTCCTTGCGAATAAGCATCACTTGTAAGTGTAACTTGTACAGGAGGCATATTAAAATGATCCAATACAGTTCTTACTACCTCATTCTGTATTTCTCCAATACTAGAAACTTCTTCACGTCGTGAATAGTTTATAATATATTTACCCTGATCCTTATTATACCCTAGCCTATCTTGACTAATCGTAACATAAGTTTTGAGATTGGATGTAAAACTAATAACAGATCCACGTCCATACTTCTCAACAAAATATGGATTGTCTGTTGACCCTCCAAATAATGAAACCCTTAACGGACAAGATGCAACATACATTATATACTATCAATAATTTTTTTATACTGTTGAATAATATTTACCCAATCAAAATTAGCACGACAATACTCTCTTATCTCTTGTCTCATCCCCAATGAAATTTCTCTATTCTCCTGAATCTTTTCTTTAAGATACTCAGTATCTTCTAATTTTTTATCAGGAATAACAGTAATAAATGGTTGAGATAAATCAAGGTTAGCAGTACTCTGTTCTGAAAGAACCATACCAAGACCAGCAGCCATACCTTCCAAACATACGAAAGGATGTGCTTCTCCTGAACTTAACAATATCATATTAGCATAGGCCGTCAGATTGTCCATAATATCTTGCTTACTCTGCTCACCAAAATAACAAGGGTCTGATGTGTCGAAAGATGGGTCTGCATTNTTACCAATAAAATCAATATTTAAACCTTTCTTCTGAAGAAATGCCTGTCTCTTCCTTGGTTCTAACTTACCAACAACAACNGACCTGTCTNNATGTAATGCTTTATCATCAATAGTATATGCATCAGTATCAATAGCACAAGGAAGTACTGATACATTTGTACTATCAATACCTCTTCTCACGAATTCTTTTTTTATTCTATCTGATAGTGATACTATATGACTCTGAGAGTTCTTAAGTAAATCATATAAGAATACATACTGAGGTTCTGGATTCTCTAGGTATGGATAATGGCTTGTGACCATTTTCTTTTTACAATTTAAGTGAGGCATTACAGTTGAGTAATGATCATAATGTAAATGCACAGCATCAAAATTTCCTGAGTTAACTATGCGTACAACCTCATGTAAATCTTTTGTATTAATAATTACGACCTCATCACCAATCTTCTTTAACTGGTTATTATAATTCCATATAAGATGCTCAACTCCACCCCATCCTGTAGGAGGAATGGGCATGATTCCAGGCCCAATCAATGCTATTTTCATTTTACAAATCCTAGTTCCTGTATAAACTCATAGTCTCTGTGCATATTAGCATGATTTTCAAATGCTAAGAAGAGATCAGGATTATTTTTATACGCATAGGCCATAGCAATCTGTTCATTATTAACTATATCATTACCAATTAATTTATTTTCAAATATATCATGAATTAACTCAGCAAATTTCAACATAGGTTCTTTATGACCACCCCATAATCCAGCCATAACCCAACTTCTATTATCCCAAAGATAATCATCACCACAACTATCAGCATAAACCAAATCAGGATAGTAGGACATTGATGTTTGAATAATTGCTTTATCTGGATTAGCATTAATTGCTGCTAGTCCTTGTGGAGATGGGTATGGTTTATCCAAATCAGTCTCATAAAATAACCTAGACAATCCTGCATCCACCCATAGAAAAACATCTGTATCAAAATGATTTTCTTCAATAGCTCTCTTTACCCATTGGAATTTAGAAAAAATTACAATAGGATAGAGAGGATTTCTACATTCTAATCTCTCTGGATCATCAATCCTATTCTTATATTCTTCTGAGTTAAGAATATTATATATTTTTCTATACTGATAGAAGTAAGGTATTTCATCTATCTCATGAGTTATAATCTTAGTCGGTCTATCTCCCCTAAATTCTTCAACAAATTTTCTTGAAGAGGGGTCTACATAAACCACCATAGGTGAAGGTATTCGTAGAGTATTAGCAAACCAATTGAGATACTCTTTCCATTTTCTTCCATCACCTAATTCTTCATCCTCTCTTTTAATATCATAGAGGGCAGTAACTAAAGTAGCAGTCATAATTTAAGATAATTGTGAGGGTCGTCGCCATTGTTGCCAACTAGCGTCATCGGTATANGTNAGTCCTTCTTCACAGTAATCGCAAAGATCGGCTCCTTCTTTTCTAATTCTTTTTACAGTTTCAGAAGCTTCATATTCATCCCAAGTATTCTCTACAAGATTACCTAAGACTTCATCAAGACCATAGTCTTGACAACAAAGAGATAATGATCCATCAGGTAATAAAACATTCTGATATACTCTAGAACAATTACCTCTAATATTTTCTGAAGCAGGAACTTTATCCTTTTTCTCTATTAATATATTCATTGCTCTACTATTAACCTGACGTACACCAACATAGAAATGATTTTGTAAATCAGAAAGTTCTGGATGAAGATCACCTAAACAATGGAAATCAAGTTTATATTGGCCCCATCCATTTCCAGGATTTTGTATTAGAAAATTTAACATATCATAATATTCTTCACTAAGTTTCTTCACTGTCCTCCCTTGATCCTCATATGTTTCAACTGGAATTTGAACTCCAATCATTTCATCAAACGCACCAGAGGGTAAATGTATATGTAATTCTCTATAATTAATATCTTTAATTCTCATCCAATCATCTTTCTTTAAACCAACCAAAGTTGTATTTAAAAGAATGCTATAGCCTCTTTCATAAGCATGTAATAACATATCAGGTGTTTCTGGATTAAGAAATGGTTCTACATATCCAGTGAAATTTAATCCAACATGTAAAGGTATAGTACTAAGACATTTTTTAAATGTATCTAAGGTCATCATGGTATCTTTATCAGAACCAATCCTTTCTCTATACCTTTTAATCAAGGTAGATTGAGGACAATATTCACAATAATTTTTACACCCTATTCTAGGTGTTATTTCTATATTGTGTTTGATGTTCATTCTTCTACTCTCTCTAGAATAACTTCTTTACCGATTCTATTATACTGAAGATAATCTACACCATTATAAATGGGATCCTCATCTATTTGATAGTTAGTCCAGTCTCCAAAGTAAGGGCGATTAACATCAATGATTCCTGCAATAGCATCTATGGAAGATCCTACATCAAGAAAGACTGCATCAGTATACTTCTTAAGCCTATGTAGGAGGCCTGACTTCACATGTCCTATACCCACTAGGAATATTTTAGAAGTAGAATTTTTAAGTTGTTCTCCAACCATTTTTTCTGTTGCGTCAAGATCATCACAAGCAAACTTCTGAGGAATAGTAATATAATCCTCAAACTTTTCAATACCCAAATACTCTTGATATTGTTCTGCTTCTATAATATTTTCAATAATATTTAATTTAGTATTAGCACCAAGTAATCCTATCTTACCAGCAAAAGTTTCTAATAACCATTTGTTAGCAACCAAACCATAGCCATACTCTGCAGGGAAGTCAATCTTTTTATCAATTACTTCAGTAAAATTTTCCATATTCTCTGGATAAATCTCACAGGTATAGTAATCACATAACTGTGCACCCTCTACAAATTTCTCATGGTCTATTTCACTATAAGGTTTTCCTAAAGCTCTCTTACCAGGTGTTGCACTTCCAACAGATTTCTTTTGTAAGAAGTAATAATCTCCATCACCAAATTTATAAAAGGTTTTACTTTCTCCTTTGTCCACAAGATCAATTAAAAGAGATTTAAAGTCTTCTAACTTTTCTTGAAATTTTGGATATGATTCTTTATGTCCAAAACAATAATGGGAATCTAAATTTTTAGATCCCTCAATTTTATACATGTCCAAATACATAGGCATTACCAGTTCCTCCACCAAGGCTTTTGTTCAGCAAAATACTCTTTAACCCAATAGATAACATAATCAATATCCTCATCATTCATTCCTGGATGGCATGGAAGACTAATTAATTTTTTCCATTCTACATTTGCTACAGGATAATCACGTTGATTCATATCCTTAACAACATTATACAAATGAAGTGGCTTAAAATGTACACTAGTATGTATCTTCTTAGTAGCAAGGTAATCTATGAGACTATCACGATGCTCTGGATCTACCTTAGCACAATAATACTGAACCGTTTCACTATGTGGAGGTGCTTGAATAAGATCAGCTAACTCTTCATTATATCTCTTTTGTATATGCCTACGAAGTTCTAAATTCTTAGGTAACTTCTTCATCTGCTCCAGACAAATTGCTGCCTGAAGATCAATCATATAACACTTATATCCCAACATATCAACTTCATAATCCCAAGAGTAACCAGGTTTACCAGTTAATCCATCATCCTTTTTAACTCTAGAAAATGTACTAGAAATTCCTAGCCAAGTCATAGGAACTAACTTATCATATAGATCCTTATCATTAGTAGTAATCATACCACCATCACCACAAGGCATTGTTTTAACTGCTTGGAAAGACCAGACAGCAACATCACCCTTTGTACCTGCACCAGGTGTATAACAACTGTGTGCACAATCTTCCATAATGAATCCATCATAAAACTTACGGATCTCATCTATAGGAGCAGGAACACCTGCCTGATTGACTGCAATAATTGCCTTAGTATTTGGTTTTAAATGCTTCCTTACATCCTCTGGATCAAGACACATNGTNACTGGATCTACATCTACAATATTAGATGTGCAATTATTCCATAGAGGNACAACAGCAGTGGTCATAAAGGAAATAGTAGGATTCATAATATCACAATCCTTAATTCCCAGTGCTTTAAAGACNAAATCTTGTCCACTGGTAGCACTATTAACTGCTACTGCATACTTAGCACCTACNAANTCAGCAAACTCTTTCTCAAACTGAGCAACCTTAGGGCCTTTACCCCACCAACCACTCTCTATTGATTCTCTTATTGCATTTACTTCTTCGTCTCCACCAACAGGACGAAGAACAGGTAACATAGTGTCTCTAATTTTCATTTAATTCAACTTATAAAGATTATGATCTGTATCATTATTTACTGTGCCTAAAATTTCGTACTTTTCAGTCATCTTAGGTAGGCCTAATTGATCCCATTTAGGTTCACTTAATATAGCACAGTTTGTAACTTTTGGCAAAACATTAAACATTTGCTCAACCTCCTCAGGGACATGATCATTTCCATGAAAGAAATTTAAAATTGAAACACAATCAAAGACTGGTTTATCATAATGGCCAAAGAAATCTATAAAGGTTTTAAAGTTTCCAATGTAGCCATATCTATTTTCACCATAATGATGTTTAAAAACAACATCAGATGTTCTCACACAATCTTCTCTAGGATCTACACCTACAGAAAATATATCATTCTTATTACATAAGAAAGAGAAATGATTATTAGCACATCCCATATCTAAATTAGATTCGATATTGTTCTTCTTAAAAAGATCAATTACTTCTACCCAAAAATCATACCTTGTATGTTTAGCATAGGAATCTTCTTTATAAAAATCAGTAACCCCTTCATCATCAAAGTAACCTACACAATTTGCATGCCATCTGATATCTTGATTATTACTATACCATCCACGTGTCTGAGTGATATTATCATATGAATAGTCATGATAACTACTCATCATATTAAAGATAGTATTNTTTTCCATTAGCAAATATGAAAGTTNTTTAAGTCTTGAGTATTACCACTTCTTTCCCATTCATTACGAACGATACCTAGCCAATCAAGTATNTCATATTGTANTTTATTCTCATGAATAAACTCATAGAGATGTACCTCTGATGAAATATGTTTATCAGAAAGTTCTTGTAATCTTTCAGAACTATACTCAGCATATTTTAACATATCAGCAGTCTTCATAGAGAAGTAGGTATCATTAAAATTATCTTTCTCATTACATCTAACTACACCATTAAAGTATATGTGACAGTTTTGTACGACAACCGCACCTTTAGATGCTGCACTTTTATCAAATGAATAGGGACATGTCCACATTCTTCTTCCAGTTACATAAGCAATATTTTCATATTGATCAAGTTCATCCTTCAGTTCTGCTAATGCTCCATTCAACATTAATAGTTCACCACAACCTTTATTTTTTGTACCTGCATTAGCTTGACTTCCTAATGATATAATTTCCATGCTGGAAAAATATTCTCTTATCTCAGGATTCTTAATTTCATTAGGATCATCAATAGTATTTTCAACTAATACCATATCATAATTGCTAGGCATTATCCTTTCAAGTTGTTGAACTGTCTGATAATATTCCAGTTCTCTATAATCACATATAGATGGTCTAAGTTGTTCAGGCCTAATAGAACAAAATACTAATGCTAAATTTTTCATTTTAAATAATCCTCATAAGTTGATTCAATACCATCACGTAAACTAATAGTAGGTTTCCATCCTAATGCTTTAACTTTATCCACATTAAGAACCTTACGTGGAGTCCCATTAGGTTTAGATTTATCCCATTCTATTGTTTTATTTCCAATAACACTAGCAACAGTTTCAGCAAGTTCTTTAATAGTTACATCTTCACCTGTACCAATATTAATTGGTTCTGAATCATTATACTTCTGTAGACAAATATAAAGTGCTTCTGCTAAATCATCAACATGAAGAAACTCTCTCATAGCAGAACCATCACCCCATAGAGTAACTTTATCTTCTGCCTCATGAAACTTCCTTATCAGAGCAGGAAAAACATGAGATGTTTCTAAATCATAATTATCATTTGGCCCATATAGATTAGTAGGCATCACAGCAATAGCATCAAATCCATACTGCTTTCTATATGCCTGACACATTTTAACACCAGCAATCTTAGCAATAGCATAAGCATCATTACTAGGTTCTAATGGACTAGTCAATAACTGATCTTCGGTGATAGGGATCTCAGGGAACTTAGGATATATGCATGATGAACCTAAGAATATAAGTTTCTTAACTCCATTACGATATGCAGCATCTATAATATTAGTCTGAATCATCAGATTATCATAGATGAATTGAGCAGGTTGCTCACTATTAGCACCTATACCACCTACCTTAGCAGCAGCAAGGAAAACATAATCAGGTTTATTAATTCTAAAGAACCTATTAACATCTTCTTGATTCCTCAAATCCCAATCAGTATGTGGAGTAGAAAGAATATTATAAAATCTTTTCCCCTTAAGCATACGAATAATAGCAGAACCAACTAGGCCCGTATTACCCGCCACATAAAATTTACTATTACTGTCCATAAAGCACCATGTCCTCAACGAGTTCTTTAAATGTAGTTTTAGGTTCCCAACCTAATTTTTCTTTTGCTTTAGTAGCATCCCCTAATAGAGATTCAACTTCTGCAGGTCTGAAGTATCTATCATTAACCTTAATGACTGTTCTTTGTGTATTGAGATCAAACCCAAACTCATCCAAACCTTCACCTCTCCATTCTATACTAAAACCAAAGATAGGTGCGGCCTCATTTACAAATTCTTTAACAGAATACTGAGTACCAGTAGCAATCACATAATCATCAGGTTCATCTTGTTGCAACATTAACCACATTGCTTCAACATAATCCTTCGCATGACCCCAGTCTCTCTTAGCATTAAGATTACCTAACTCTAAGACATCTTGCAGTCCTACAGATATTCTTGATAGTCCTCTTGTAATCTTACGAGTTACAAATGTCTCACCTCTTCTTGGGCTCTCATGATTAAAAAGAATACCAGTGCTGCAATGCATTCCATATGCTTCACGATAGTTTTTAATTATCCAATACCCATATAGTTTTGCTACACCATAAGGAGAACGTGGATGGAAAGGTGTGGTTTCAGTTTGTGGAACTGCTTGCACCAATCCATATAGTTCTGATGTTGATGCCTGATAGATACGAGTCTTTTTCTCCATACCAAGAAGACGAACAGCTTCAAGAACTCTAAGAGTCCCTAAACCATCCACCTGTCCTGTATATTCTGGTATCTCAAAAGAAACTTTTACATGACTCTGAGCACCTAGATTGTATATCTCATCAGGTTCAACCTTCTTAATTATACTGATAAGATTAGTAGCATCAGTTAAATCTCCATAATGAAGTTTCAACTGAGGATAGATATGGTCTATCCTGTGAGTATTAATTAATGAAGAACGACGGACAATACCATGTACCTCATAATCTTTTTCCAAAAGTAACTCAGCAAGATAAGAACCATCCTGTCCTGTGATACCTGTTATTAACGCAACCTTACTCATACTTTTCACATTCTTCAAAAGTTTGGCCTTTACTATCTTTAAGAGAAAGAACAGGATTTCCAGAGAAAGGCCATTCAATATCTAATTCATTCCACATTAAAGTCCTTTGAGATCGTGGATGATAATAATCAGTAGTCTTATACTGAAACTCTGCCGTATCTGTTATGGTATAAAAACCATGAGCAAATCCTGGAGGACTCCAAAGTAACAGTTCTGGTCTATCTAGTTCGATTCCAAAAGTCTTTCCAAAAGTATCAGAATGTACTCTAAGATCTACGATTACATCATAAACAGATCCCTGAGTACATCGAACTAATTTTCCTTGAGGTTTATCTATCTGATAATGAAGACCTCTCAATACACCTTTAGATGATTTTGAATGATTATCCTGAACAAATTCATAAAATCCAATCTCTTTAGAAATTGCTTGCTCATTATAGGATTCCATAAAGAATCCTCTTTCGTCATCATACTTATCTAAAGTAATAAGTAAGGCATCAACCAGACTGGTTTCTTCTACTTTCATACCATTTTATTGTTTTCAACAATCCCTCTTCAAGACTGTGCTTGGGATGGAAATTTAATTGCTCTCTTATTTTAGCATTACTAATAGAATATCGCAAGTCATGGCCTGGTCTATCCTCAACATATTCTATCAAATCCTCACTTGCTCCCATCAATTTAATAATAAGTTTAACAAGATCTATATTTCTAACCTCACATTCCCCACCAATATTATATTTTTCTCCAACCTTACCACCATAAAAGACCTCAAGAATACCTCTACAATGATCCTCTACATAAATCCAATCTCTTATATTCTGACCCTGAGCATACACAGGTATCTTTTTACCATCTAAGATATTTGTAATGGTCTTGGGAATTAATTTTTCTACGTTCTGTCTAGGGCCATAATTATTAGAACAATTAGTAATGATAGTTGGAAGACCATATGTATTATGATAAGCCATCACAAAATGATCGCTAGCTGCCTTAGATGCTGAATAAGGATTCTTTGGATCATAAGGTGTGGTCTCTGTAAAAGATTCCTCATCATATCCTAATGAACCATACACCTCATCAGTAGAAATATGATGAAACTTCTCTACACCATGTTTCATTGATAGGTTAAGAAGATGAATGGTTCCTAAAATATTAGATTGGATAAAAGGATCTGGATCATTTATAGAATTATCTACATGTGTTTCGGCAGCAAAATGAAATATAGCCTTTGGTTTATACTTCTCAAATAATCTTGTTAGAGCACCATTAGTAACATACCTAGATGATATATCAATATGTTCCAAAGGATATTCTAATGGATATAAATTTTGTTCGTCAGCAGCATAGGTAAGTTTATCAAGTACCACAACATCATCATATCCTTTTGATGATAAGTAATGTACAAAATTACTTCCAATGAATCCTGCAGCACCAGTAACAAAAATCGTCATTAATAATCCTCAATAATGCTTGATAGATAATCACCATACCCACTCTTAGGATAGGACTCTGCTATTTTTAATAACTGTTTTCCATCTATCCATTTATTTTTATATGCAACTTCTTCTGGACAGGATACTTTATAAGATTGTATTTGTTCACAATTAGCCACAAAATTAGAGGCTAAAAGAAGAGAATCAAATGTACCTGCATCTATCCAAGTCATTGATCTGGTTAGATTTTTTACATTCAATTCATCAGTTTCCAAATACTTTTTACAGAGATCTATAATCTCAGTCTCTCCTCTCTTAGAAGGTTTTAATTGTTTTGCATACTCAATACATTTATTATCAAAAAAGTATATCCCAATCAAGGCTCTATTGGATTTTGGATGCTCTGGTTTCTCCACAATAGATACCACATTCCCTTCATCATATTTCTCAAACTCAATAACACCAAATCTTTCTGGGTCTCTCACTGGATATGAAAGAATAGTGGCTCCTGATTCCTTCTGAGATTCTTTTAATATACTATCTAAGTTATTACCAAAGATAATATTATCACCCAATACCATACAAACATTATCATCACCAATAAAATCTTCAGCAATTACAAATGCTTCTGGCAATCCATTTGGATTATCCTGTATCTTATATGATATGTTTACACCCAAATGAGATCCATCTCCAAGCAATCTTTCAAACTGATCTACTTGATTCTCATTTGTAATGATAAGTATATCCTTAATACCAGCAATCATTAAAGTGCATAATGGATAATATATGAGAGGTTTATCATATACATTCATCAACTGTTTTGATACTACTAATGAAGATGGATGAAGACGAGTTCCACTTCCTCCAGCCAAGATAATACCTTTATACATCATGATCTCCCATAATTATCATCAAAACGTTCTATATCATCCTCTTCTAAGTAAGAACCACTTTGAATTTCAACAATTCTTAAGGGTATCTTACCACGATTTGATAGTCTATGCTTTGAACCTAGTGGTATATATGTGCTTTCATTCTCCTTTATTATAGAGATTTTCCCATCCACTTCTATCTGAGCCGTACCTTCTACAACAACCCAATGTTCTGCTCTATGCAAATGTTTCTGTAAAGAAAGACTTGCATTGGGATTAACTTCTATACGTTTTACTTTATAACGATTGCCTTGATCAATAACTTCATACCAACCCCAAGGTCTTTCTTCTTTCATTAATCAACCCATCTTGTAGCANTTATTTCAATGGAATTATCATCCATTTCCCATTCTTCTTCAACTTGAAATCCTTGATCCTTAACAGTGTTATGAATGGTCATTCTAGCATACTGCTGAGTAACCTTCTCAATAAATCTCTTAGGTGGTATTGAATGATTCCATGTTTCAATGTCTGCAACTAATTCATATTCAGTTCCATTCCATCTAAATCCAATATCCTTTCCAACAGCAAGATCAACCTGCCATTCCTTATGTTGATGATCAGAAGGATTTTCTAATTTAACATCTTCTTCCACAGTATACTGAAGAAGTTGAAGTGCTTCAACTAATTCTGGTTTATGTTTAATTTTTGTTTTGATCGTACTGAAGTGTGACATCTTTATTTAAATTTGGTTGTTGATAATAATCTGGAGTTTCCTTTCTCCACTCGACATTCCCCAATCTATCTTCAATCTTTTCTGTAAGATCTATACATTGAGTTCCTTCAGTACCAATAACTTCTTCAGTTACTGTACCATTCTGACTAATAGAGAATTTAAGTGTCTGTTTTTTCATAGCTAAAATTGTTTAGGATGAGTTATTACATCACCATGAATCTCACCGATGTCATCGATGTGTGCATGATCAATCTTTTCAATATGTAGGTGCTCTAATGCATTAGCAATTCTTTCAAGTGCTGATGCTATTCTAGTAAACTCTTCACTCATCATCATTCTCCTTAATATAACATGGTACACCATCTGGATCAAGCCATTTAGTATATTCAAAATCTTCAATGGCCTGCATTAACTGCATACCATTATCACAAAGATACATATCCTTGTACTTGGGAGAATATTTTCCCATCTTTTGAATACGAAAATCTGGTTTACCATTCTCCAGAGTTCCTAGTTCTACATAACGGTATGGATACCGTTCCATAATAACATTCATATCAACCTCCAGCAGCATCACACCCAATGTGACTACCAGCAACTATACCTAATGGAATAGCCCACCATCTACCATCTCCTCTTGAGACAGCAGCAGCAAGTCCACCACCTAAAATACCACCAGCAATCTTACCATCACTGCAATCATTATCATCAACAGTTCTTCTTGGTGTTGTAATCGTTGCTCTATTTCTATCGCAAGGAACTTCAATAGTTTCCTTCCAAGATCTAACATAACCAGGATCACTTTCTATACCTGGTATATACTCTTCTCTATATTCAGACCTATAACAAGTCTTAGAGGATGAATAACCTGCTTGATACTCATCAGCAACCACAGGTGTGGATGATAATAGTAAAGCGGCCGCAAGTGCTAATCTCATACTCTTTCTCCTGCAAGATCTTCTGCTATACACTCTACAATAGTATTGTAATCAGCATCTGGATCTTCTCCACTCAAATTTACTTCGTTTTGATAGTATCTCCTTATTTTCTTATAAAGTTTTGGATTTTTTACATCTAGATAAATTTCTTTGTTTGCAGCAGCACGTAATGTGCTTAAATCTTTTTTAAACTTTGAAGTAAGAGTCATTGCTCTGAATTGGTTACCTGCCTATTATAGTGGATATAGGGTATGTAGTCAAGTAATTAGTCAGATCTTTTTATATTACTATGGCCATGAGCAATACCCAACTCATGCATCTTTGCATGTTCATCAATGGGATCTCTAAGTTCTTTTCCACCACTACCAAAGGTAAGGTACAATCCATACCCTACCACAAAGAATAAAAGTGCTACTATAATAAAAACTATAATCATCGTCTTACCACCACATCTCCATCATCGTCATCTTCTTCATCTTCATTTAATTCCTCAATTCTATCCTGTAAAGATTTATGTAAAGGGTCTCCAAGGTTATGAAGTTCTGGTGAATCTAATTTGAATCTAGGATCCATTTCCTTTTCTGGTTCTGTAAAATTAACAACCAATAATTCATCACCATTCTTAACATCAGCCATTTCTGGATGAGGCATCTTAGTTACCGTGCGTTTCTCCACACTATACCCTTGTTCTATAGCCTCTTTATTTATATTCCACCCACGCAACATTGTTCTAATAGCAAATATAAAAAGAACTATCCATGTTAAAGAAAATATTAGATCAGTTATCGGATTCATTTACTCCTTAGGTGTTCGTTTAAAAGATAAAACCATACAATACCAAGAACTATAATAGCAAATGTCCTAATAGAAGTGGGGGAAGTATCAATCATAT
>JGI25128J35275_1000223_pt1 | contig 17972 bp, 13 predicted proteins | sample ETNvirenome_2_60_FD_35275 | JGI IMG/M metagenome (IMG submission 35275)
TACACTTGAAAATTTTACATACTATATTATCATACGTATATGGTTGTAAAGTTTAAGAAGACGAGTGATAAAGCTGTAATTCCTACAAAAAATAACGATTCAGATACAGGCTTAGATGTTACATCGGTTGAAGGTAAAATTATTCCTGCGCGAGGATCTGCAGTAGTAGATGTAGGGTTAAAGTTTGCTTTTATCGATCTAGGTTTTTGGGTTAAGGTGGAAGGTCGTTCAGGTTTAGGATTTAAGCATGGTATTATACCTCATCCTGGTATTATAGATCAAGGTTACCGTGGAGATGCGGGTATTAAGTTGTATAATAATACTGATACGGATTATGAAGTGAAAGCTGGAGATAGAATCGCTCAGTTTGTAGTTTATAGAAACTATCCGGTTGAAGTTTCTGAAGGCGAGATTGTAGAATCTGCTCGTGGTGAAAAAGGCTTTGGTTCTTCTGGTAAATAATTATGATTGATTTTGATAAAATTTGGGTTGAAAAGTATCGTCCGGCTAAGCTTGATGATATTATCTTAGATGAACGTACTCTTAATATTGTTAAAGAGTTTAAAAATGAAATTCCTAATCTTCTCTTTGTTGGTAATCCCGGTACTGGTAAGACCACGCTTGCAAGAGTTATTGTTAACGATATACTCGGATGTAATTATCTTTATATTAATGCTTCTGATGAGTCTGGTATCGATACTATCAGACATAACATTACTAACTTTGCGCAAACTAAGTCATTTGATGGTGGTGTAAAGGTAGTAATCTTAGATGAGGCTGATGGGCTTACTCCTCAGGCGCAAGCTGCATTGCGTAATACTATGGAGACGTTTGCTAAGTATTGTAGGTTTATTCTTACTGCTAACTATAAGCATAAGATTATTCCCGCCTTGCAATCTAGATGTCAAGCTTTAGATATTAAACCTGTATTGGAATTAGCTGTAAAGCGTTGTTATTATATCCTTAAAAATGAAAATATTAAAGTATCCGATGAACAAAAGAAAAAATTCGTACAGCTGGTCAAGAGATTCTTCCCGGACTTACGGAAAGCGATTAACGAGATCCAGAAAAACGTTATTGATTCAGAGCTGTGTATTGCTAGCATTAATAGCGATAACGAGCTGCTCGAAACAGTNTACAAAAAAATAGTAGGTAAGAAGAGTCTTGAAGCTAGAAAGTACCTAATTGAGAATGAAGATAGNTTTCAAGGTGANTATGATACTTTGCTAGCTAACTTCTTAAACTATATCTATAATACTAATCTACAAGATGCACAGAAAAAAGCGTTTATAGCTAATATAGCTGATCACTTATATAAGAGCGCTTTTGTAGTAGATAAAGAGATAAACGCTTTTGCGTGTCTAGTAAATCTAGAAAAATGTATATAGGAGTTACTCTCCTTTACGAGCCTTTTGCTCTTTCTCGTAACCTTTTTGGAATGCAGCTCCTGCTTGACCCATGAACCCGCCTAGTCGAGCTTGAGTAGCTGCTTGTGCTTTACTACTAGCAGTTGCTCCTATTGCGAGTTTAAGCTGCTTTATAGTAAGATCGTTAAGTTTCTTTTTCTTTAATCTTGAATCTGGAGACGCTTCAATATGAGCAGCAAAAAGATCTTCTAATTGAGCAACGTGGTTCAAAAGTTGAGCCTTTCGCTTTGCTGCTTCATTCTTATCTACACCAGCTTTATACATCCCTTTAACGTTATCCTTAACTTGACCCGCTGCAGCTTTTGCACCAGCTCCGACTCCTGCAGCAACATTTTTAGCTCCTTCTACGGCGTCTTTAGCGGCTCCTTGAACAGCTTCTTTTCCGGCTTTAAGTACATTTCCAACACCAGAGGCTGCACTACGTAGTTTTCCTAAAATTTCCTCTAAAACCTCTAACTCCATTGGAGTAGCGTTTTCTATTACTAATCGTACTTGATCGACTGTTAAATTAGAAAAATTTTCTTTTAGTTGAGTTGCTTGATAAGCTCGCTCTAGTAGGAGCGTGTCGGAATGTCTTTTCATATTATTATTTAGTAAGAGCTAGGACCTTTAGTTAAATCTCCGAGATATTGCTGTGTATATGATGTAGCAGCTGGAGAAGGAGTAACTGCATCTGATGGAATATCTACATTACTATCAGGCAAGGCTCTTTCTGAGTTACCATCTCTAGCTTCTGGAGCTTGAGTTGTTTCAGCTTCTTCTGGCTTGATAACTACATTACTTTTTCTCTTGAATACATCAGGAATAGGAGGTAGATTTGGATAAAATTCTTCTGATTGTCCTAAATTACTAGGAATAGATACGTGATGTGAATATCGTCCTCCTCCATCGTCGAGAGCCAAGTCTAATACAACGTCTAATGTCGTTGTATCTGCATTAGCAGGGTACCTCGCTGAAGTTGTATCCTTAATACCTACTACTCTTACATGCTGACCAGAATCGATCATTTGCTGTAAAAGCTCTTGTGTATTAGTACCTAAAGATTTGAATTCATCCGTGCTTTTAAAGTTATCATTAAATTTAAAAACATCTCCTACAAGAAAGCCTCCACGCTCATATCTTCTCATATAAGATTCATGCAAACTTACAAACTTTTTATCGGCCATATGATTATTTATGCCAACTTGCAAATAATCACACGTTATATAAAAATTCTTTTATAGTATTATACGCTTCAAACACCTCAATCTCATCTTTACAGGCAGGCTTTACAGGTTTTTCGTATTCAAACCTATGAGAAGTATGCGCATCAACAGTTTCAATAAAAGATATACCATCATGATGAACCTTATTATAACGAGGAAGATCAAGCTCAATAAAAATCGCACGCTTCAAAGCATTAGCTAAATCTTTATGATCAACGTCTACCTCAGTAATAAGTTTTCCTCTAATCTTCATATCTAATTATATTATAGTTCCTTAATAAGCATATGCAACATTAAATATAATAAATGGCCTTGATCAAATTAACAGATACAGCAGTTAGTAATTTAGATGGTAATTCGCTAAAGCAAGGATATCTTTATAAAGATTTATTTTTAGATTTAGAAACTTCAGTATTCTATAATAAACAGTTTAATAAATCTACAATACTGAAAGATGTTCAAGGTTTATATGATGAAAATGCTGTTCTTAATAGTATAGCTAACATTTTTTTAACTGCTCCGGGTCAAAAGATATTAAGTCCTGAATTTGGATTAGATTTAAGAAGATATTTATTTGAACCTATAAGTGATTTTAGTGCATTCGCTATTAAAGATGATATACAAAATAGATTACCTTTAATGGAGCCTAGAATAGAAATAGAAGGTGTAAGTGTAATTCCCAATTCTGATGATAATGAATATCAAATTAACTTACAAATAAACGTCCCTTCTTTAGATGTATATGGGATCTCAATAAGATCGGTATTAAATAACAACGGATATATTATATTTTAATTATGGCTACTCCTAACAATAATGATAATGAATTTTTAGAATTCAATTTACCTCAAAACGCGTATGTAGCTTTTGATGCAGTAAATTTAAAAGATTACATAGTAAATAGACTTAACACTAACGAAAAATTTACTGACCAAAATTATGATGGTAGTAATTTAGCAGCGGTAATAGATATTATAGCATATTCATACCATGTTTTATTATTCTATCTAAATAACACTGCCTCTGAAGTAAATTTTGATCAAGCTTCTATCTATGAAAACATGAATAAGATAGTAAAGCTTATAGGTTATAAACCTGCAGGTAAGCAAACATCTATCGTACCTATTAATGCTGTAGGTACAGCTGATATGCCTATAGCAAATTACACTATAAGAAAAAATTCTTACTTCTTAGCTGATGGATTTCAATACAATTTTACTGAAGATTATTCTTTTAATAAAACTGTAGCAGGAACTGAAACTTTAAAAAGTTTAAACGATTCCGTAATTTTATATCAAGGAACTATAAAAGAATATCCTGATTATAGCGCGCAAGGTGAGGAATTTGAACTAGTTCCTATTGTAGTTAAAAATATAATTGATAGCAATAGTGAAAAATTCATAGCTGATAATACTATTGATGTTTACGTGAAGGAGGCTGATAGTAGTACCTATTATCTTTACAAAGAGGTTGATAGTTTGTATCTTTCAAATTCTACAGATAGAGTTTATGAAAGACGTTTAAACGAAAATGGATTTTACGAAATAAAATTTGGAAGTGGTGTTTTTGGTAAAAAATTAAATCAAGGTGATATAGTTTCTATTAATTATATTCAATCAGATAATACCGAAGGTGTTATAAGTAAAAACGTGATAAATGGAAACGCATTATTTGTATATGATTCTTTAAGACAAAGACAAATCTTTAACGACACATTTGCTAATAAAAATGAAACTATATTTATTGACGGTACAAATTCTTCTTTATTAGATATTAGCAATCCTCAAAATTCTACTTCTCTTTCAGATGAAGAAACTGTAGATGAGATAAGAAAAAATGCGCCTAAAGCTTTTTCTTCACAACTACGGCTAGTTAATGAGTCAGATTATGAAGCATTTTTAGAAAAGAATTTAGCAAACGTGCTTAATAGTATATCTGTAGTTAATAATGATTCATATATAAATGAATACATACAATATTTTTATGACATATGTGTAGATCCTAATAAAGTAAATAGAGTGCTTATTAATCAAGTTAACTTTGCTGATTCATGTGATTTTAATAACATTAACATTTTTTGCGCTCCAAAATTTACTGTTACACAAGACAAGTTCTTTCCACCTTATCTTTCAGAATCATTTAAAAATTTAATTGTTGAAACTTGTAAGGAAAGAAAAATGGTTTCAAATACAGTTGTGCCTAGAGATCCAATTTATATGGCGTATGGATTAGGATTTACTAATTCTGCTGATTTAAATTTAAGTGTATTAGATGAAACTTGTTTATATGTAGTTAGAGAGCTTAATAACAAAATTAATAAAAATACTTTAAGTAGCAGAGCAGCTAATTTAATTAAATCATTTTTTGATCCTTCAAATAATAAATTAGGTCAAAACATTAATTTAAATGAACTGAGCAATAACATACTTTCATTAGAGGGAGTAAAAAGAATATATACAAAAAATGAATCTACTGGTGCTAGTATAGACACTGTTTCTTTTTTAACATTTAATCCTCAGTACGAAACAAGTGATATAGCGTTAGTTAATCAAGATATTACTTTACCATACTTTAAGTTTCCGTACTTATATTCTCCACTATCCATAACGAATCGTATCAAAGTTGTAGATGAGTAATATAAAAACAGACTATGCTATTTTTGATGTCATAGATTATAAAGGAGAAGCTAAGCTATCTTCTTATAATCTTGATATTACTCCTCTTACTTTCAAAGCTCGTATACCTGAAGACGAGAGTAGAGAAATACCTCTAAACAATCAAAAGATTACATTTGATTTTGGAGATGGTAGTTTTGGAAATACTTTAAGTAGTTCTCACGTCTACGAGTATCCAGGTGATTACACAGTACGTATGATTATACGAGACTGTAAGAATAATTCCATTTTAGCTTCATATAGTGATTCAGTTCATATTAAAGATTATATAACTAACACCTTTTCACTAAGTATGCCCCCTGGAGATATTGCAGCTACTAAACCTGCTTTAGTTTTATCAGCTAGTGAAATATCTGGACCTATTACAATTACATCTCAGACACCTTTTTATCAAGATTTTCAAGATATATATTATAGTGTTTCAGGTAGTGATGGTGAAAATTATTTCAATTTATCTCCTAATAAGTTCAATTCATTAAAGAAATACTTTTCTATATATGAAAGAAATTACTTACCTACTTTATCTTCTTATGAATTTGTTGAGTTAGATAAAATATCTCTTTCTTCACAAGATATATATGCTAAATTAAATTTAGACGGTACTATTAGTTACGGTTTAAGTTCAAGTTTATCTAGTGTGTATGTTGGTAGTTCAGGTAGTAAAGAGATATATGTTAGAACAGAAGAACAAGATACTCCTATAAACATTTCATTTTTCAAAGATAGAGAAAACATATTTTCTAATAGTTTAAAAGGATATAAAAATAATAATTATACTAATAATTTTGATATTACTTTATCTTCTTTTACTAGTCCTACTTCTGGACAAACTTTAAGCGCAATAAAATTTACTTCAAATGGTATTACTGGAGAGGGTATAGAACAAGAGCCATTTGCAATTAGCAAAACACAATACAAAGGCTTAGGTATACCTTTTATTATTACCCCAGTTAATAACGATAATTTTACTATGAAGAGTTTAACTGCTGGTACTCCTACATTTATAGTGTTATCTGGCGCTTCAAGTAATGTTTATAATGTAGATAATATAGTACCATCTTCATATTATACTATTTCAAATTTAGCTAATACCCTTTCATCAATCAATACCGATTTTTGGTATAGAGGAGTCTTAACCTTTAATGATAATTTATCTGCTTCTGCTACTAGAATAACTCTTAGCGCTAGAAATCAGTATACATTCAATACAAATAGCTCTTTATTATCTACAGTAAATGGATTAGTAACATTAACTGCCTATCCTAAAGATTTTTATAATTTTTATAAGCATAATGAAAATTTTGACTTTGAGCAAAATATTAAAGATATGAGATTTCAAGAAATCTTATTAGATAAAAATATTTTCTTTAATGATTTTATAGGAACTATTTTTGGTAATGTAAGTAGTAGATATGATCTTTTAGGTAAAAAGCTTTATGAAAAAGTCTTTAATTTTGTCTCTAATAATGCTGATATTGATGTTTGTGATATTAATTCATTAATTAGTTTAGCTAGTCTTACTGATGATAATGGTATAATTTTTGATAGAGCTATAGCACAAGAACCAGAGCAAGTAAAGCGTTTTATAGATACTTTAAGTTTAAGTTATAATAAATTTAGAGGTAGTAAGAATAAATTTGATGAAAATTTTGATCCTAAAGGAACTACTACAAAAGAAATATATGGTAAAAATTTAGGCGAGGAAATAAATTCCTTAACGTATGAAATTACAGCAGGTAATGATTTAGTTGCATATGAAAAATATAGTAATTCTTATTTACGACTTAATACCTTTCAACCATTAAGCGCGTTAAGTGGAATTAATACCGGAAAGATATCAGGTAATAGTAAAACTTATATGCTAAGTGATTATAGTACAGAAGTAACTAACTCTTCTCTCAGTGGAGGAAGTACTTGGGGATGGCCTCTTATATTACCTACTACGTATAATATAGAAACAGTAAATAAATTCTATGAATTTTATTCGTTATCTGCAGTTACAGATAATACTATTTTCAGTGGGTTAATTGACTATACTAACGGGTTAACTAATGTTAGTTTCGATGAATCTATAGATAATCTTGAAGGAGAAGATAATATCTTTGATATTAACATACGAAACTCTTTATTTAGTAGTCTATCCCTATTTTAGAGATAAATATGTTTAATGGATAACATTACTACAGGGTTTCCAAATGTAAGCCAATCTATAACTAATCCTAATGTTAATAGTGATGAAGCATTAGATAAATTTTCCCCGTATACCTTTTTAAAATTTATAGAGATAGTAAGTGAGAGTTATAAACCTGAAACTCTAACTGCCTTTTATAACCATTATGTTAATAAATGGAATACACAAAATGTAGCTTTAAATAAAACTAACACTACTTCTATTTTAGATCGTTATAGAGACTTCTTAAAGGACATAACTTTAAATTTTTCTTCTAATGCAGAAAGAAAATTTTTAACACAATTAGATTTTAATGATAGCTATGATATACAAGTAGCAATGTCATTTTTTAGTAAGAAGATACGAGATATTATATCTTACTACAAAAAGAAAAGAAATACTCTTCATTACTCTTTAACTAGAAGTAAAGTAAAAGGTAGTAGCGTAGGGGTTGAACAAGCTTCTAAAGATATTATTATAGATTTTTTAGAAAATAGGGATACGGGTAATATTGATTATAATATAAATGATATTAAGAAAAATCTTTCTGTCACTTTAACTGAGTATTACGATAATTTTGCGCAATATTTTAATAAGTCTCCTGATGTTAAAGATTATGGGGCTAATTACAAACAATATGAACCTGGTATATTACCAGATAATTCAAACTTATTTACAACTCTTGAATCAGATTTAGTTGATCAACTATTTTCTACAGTTAGTCAAGATTTAAGAAATATTAAAGAGGTAGATCAAGTTTTAACTTCAAAGAAGAGACAAACAGAGAAATTTATTGGTTCAGATTTTTATTACTTGTCAACAGATAGTAATGGTAACTCAGATATTGGACTGTTGTTTGAAGCTGAAAAGCCTTATGCAAATTTTTTAAATCAGGATTTTCCATCTACTGCTTCAGTTTTTTCTGATCAAATAATTAGTGAAAGGGATTTAGGATTTTTTAGACCTCATAATTCTGGAGTAGTTACTATACAAGGTAAAAGAATAGATTTTTATAAAAAGCAAGAGTATAAACCTAATCAATTTTATATATTTCCAGATCCTAATTTATTTACTAACAATGATTCTATTTTAACCTTTATAGTAGATACTTCATCCTCTTTAAATAATAGCAGCAAGGGAATTGCAATAAACCAGCCAAATCCTAACAAAGATAGTACTAATTTTTTAGGGTATGTTTCAGAAATAGGTGATGAGAGAGATATTGATACTGATTTATCTTATCTTTATGATCAAGGTTATGTTGATGATAGTAAGAAAGATTTATTTGGAAACATTTTTGGGTTAGTTAAAGATAATAATTTTTATAGAAATAATTTAATAAAAGAGACACCTAAAACTATAAAAAACTTAGTTTTAAACGGGTATACGTTTTTTGATGATTTGTATAGTGAGGGGTACAGTTTCGATTTTACTACTACAGATAGTTCAACATATGCACAAACTATAAGATCTGGTTTAACGAGCTTTACTAACGGTTTTAATGCTCCTGGTGATCAGTCACCAGATTTACCTTTATCTTCTTTCTTTATTTTTAGTAGATTTTTTAATCCGTATGAAGAGCTAATAGAACCTGATAACTATCTAACTGTAGACTATACTAGACCTGAATCAATTACATTTGATGCTGATGTTAAAGAAGGAGCATATTTTAGATTTTCAGATACTGAAGCATTAGCTGATCCCGTAAGATCAGGTTTAAGTGCTTTTAGTGAAAGCGCTGATCAATTTTATTTTTCTGAATTGGTAGAAGCTGGAATAGGTTACTATGATGGTGGACTAACTGTTGTCAGAGCTTTAAGCGATAATACTGGACCTGGTACAGCATATAGAGCAGGTATATCGCTTTATGATGGTCTTTCTGGAGATTTTTCATATAATGTAAGATTATCAGGGGGTAATGGAGTAAAGAATTATGATGGTTCGAGATTTACTGATAACATAATTTTTAATTATACACAAGCTGAAGAGGGCTTTATGTATATTGATACTGTAGATAGTATTAATACTACATCAGTTGATACAGTAGATTCTGCAGTAGAATCTACTTTTGATAGACAAAAACATATAGGAAAAATATATGTTAAAAATATTAATAAAGCTTCTACTGATCCTTCAGTAAAAGAATTAACTGAAACCTTAGATTATTTATCTGGTAAATATAGTACTACTATATGCAATGAGCTTTCTACTAAAGTAATGAATTTTGATATTCTTTATGATACTCTTTTTATTGAAACAAGCTCGTTCTTAGTAACTGAAAAAACTTCATATCAAAATAATGAATTTGTAACGCCAAATACTTTTACTAATTCATTAAACATTAATACTAATTTCTTTGATAAGGTTAGTAATCGGTTGAGAGTTGGTAGCGATGTATATTATTGCAAGATACAAAAGGAGCAATTAACGTTTAAAAATATAAGATTATATCCTATCGTTTACAAATATAGCTTTATCGATGATAAAACTGAACAGATATTTCCAACAACAGGTAATAATGCTGAAAATTGTAATTTTAATCTATCTTCTTTTGATTCAGTATATATAGAAAGCGGTAAGCCTCATCTTACTTACAATAGTGATAGTGAGCAATTTAACTTAGCAGTTATATTAAAAGACCTCAACAAAGGACCTCTATTAGTAAATTATTTATTTGAATATAAGGACAGCGTAAATTTCCTAAACAATTCTACCTTTAGTAGTAATAATAGTAGATTTACTGATAACTTTACAAGCGAGGGCATATTAGATTTAAGTAATGCTGTGTTTACCCTTTCATCTAGCGTACCGACTCTTTCAACATCTAAATTACCGCTCTCATCATCTGCTTTAATACTATGAATACACATACATTATCTATCTCATCAACTAAAGAAGATATCGATTCTGAAATAACTTTGAATCAAATAGATTTGTTTGATTTTACTGAATTAACTTTAGATATATCCAATATATATACTGAAATTTTTCCTACATATGTCAGTATTAATTGGGGTGATGGTTCAGATGTGTTTAATCCAGATATAAAGATATATAGAGATTATAGAAACGAATCAATTTTTCCTGAAGTACAAAAAGGAGTCACACCAGTAACATTTAGCAATAACTATACTCATAAATATTATCCTTCTTCTTATGCGTTAAAGAAATCGCTTACCTTTAAAATGAATGTAGGTTATGTTACAGGGGAAACTTTACGTTTAAATGTACCAATAATTGTTAATTCGCAAAGTTATTATGAAAATGTAGATGATATCGATATTATTGGAGTAGATCTACTAAACGATTCTAACAATACATCTAGAGTTACTCTTTTGACTAAAAAGAACAACTACGTAGTTCAATTAGATAACAAATCCTTTAAAGATAATTAAGAATAAATATATAAAATGGGTTGTTTAATTAAATCTAGTTTAAGTGCATTAAGTTCAGTAGACGCTAACGTGTGTCCTATTGACATGACTTTAGATCAATACAAACAAACATATAATGGAGGCTTTAATTTAAATTTTATTTCCGCGTTATCGGGTATTGAAGATTTTAAAAATCTCAATTTTACTAATTTTTATCTTACTAATGAATTTTTATTAGATAGTGTTACTTCAACTACTAAAACTAAAGTAAAGCCTAGGTCGTTTTTTACTACTCTAAACTTTACAACTTCAAGTGAAAACTATCTTTCTTTTGAAGTACCTTCGTTAAGCACCTTTAAAGATAATGATGATATTTTTAACGCTGAGTTTTATGGCAAGACATCTTTTACTGAACTAAAAGATCAAGCAAGTGATTTTGAAATAACTTTTGTAGATGATTTTGTCTGTAGAGTAAGTACTGTTGTTGATAATACTAGATATTTTTTAGTAGTTAGTGATGATGCTAAAGATATTTTTAACACAAGAAAAATTCTTTTTGTAGCTGAAAATAAACTACCAGCTACAGGAGGAAATATAGAATATAACTTGCTAAAATATAAAAGAGATACTTTTATAAATCTATATTCACAGAAAATAGATGGGAAATATGCTATATTAGGAACTGGTGGTTTATTATATGCTAGATTAATAGATAGTGATGAAACTAAACCTAATCAGTTCTTTATAGCAAACAGTTCAATAAAGCTTAATCAAGAAATTAATCTTTCAATACCATCTCCTTATAATACTAGCTTTATTACATATAATAATCAAGGTCAAGTTGATAATGATAAAAGTGATTTTCACTTACCTTCAAATTACCTTTTGTATAGTTCATCTAATGATAATAAATTAGACTTTAATATAATAAATTTAAAAAATATAGTTAATACACAAGAACAATTTACCTCTTCAAATAACTTACTTTCAACTTCTGAAACTACTATTTTTAGTCAAAATTTAAGAAAGTATACTTCGATATTATCTGATATTGATAGTGAGAGAAATGAAAATCTGTCCTTAAATTTTGTTTACAATAATTTTGATGTTACTGTTAAATCTGGTACTACATACTTTACTACTCCTTCATCTATGCAGCCGTTTAATAGATTGAATATTAACGATACTAAATTTACTAAAGTTGGTTCATTTTCGTTTATGAGACCAGATTTATCTGATAGAGTGTATAGACTTGATGACGATTCGGTAAAAGATCAAGATGTAACTTACTTATGTACATGGCTTTCCGGTGGTGTAGGTAAAGAGAGTATATGGGTAGATAGATACTATTACCCAGACTATATTACTAAAGAAGAAGCTATAGCTTCTTCCCCGGTATTTAACGTAACGTATGAAAAAGCAGTTGAAAACATAGTAAGAAGTAACACTACATTAAAAGAATCTGTAGAGAAGAAATTATATTTTGATAAAAAAAGTGATTTAACTTTTGAGCCTCAAAAAAGGTATAAGTATGTTAGAGTTCAGAAAAAAGATTTTTTAAGAGAGTCGCCAACTAATTTTTGTAAAACAGCAAGAGTTAATAATAGAGTAAATAACTACTTTAATACTATTAATGATAATGGTGGATTTAGTTTAGGGTTTACATATCAAAATGAAACTGGAGATTTTGATTTATATTCTGATAGTAATGATATAAATGGAGGATTTATTTTTAGTAAAGTAGATAATACCGTATATTTTGATTTTAAATTATTTGATAATAGTACATCTGGCGCTACTTTAGAAACACGTATAAGTCAAAATACCTTTTCCCATACATTTGAATTAGATAAGTTTGAAAAAAATAATATCTTTTTATCATTTAATGCAGTTGATGGGATATGTAATTTATATCTCAATACCAATGTTATTTTTACATTTCAAGTAAATGCGTTTCAAATGTTTACTAAAAAAATATTATTTGGTGATATTTTTATTAAACCGCAAATTGCTAATTCAAATAAAATCGAAGTTTTATTTAATGATGCTACTAATAAATTATACATAGATAATTTATATTTAACTCTTAAACCTTTACAGAAGTATCAAGAATTGGGTTATATATTTGGAGTAAATATTGATACTATTCAAGATATAACTATTTCTTTACCATGTGGAATGAGAAATCTTACTGATAATATTAAGATAATGAATTCTATAAACACCAACTTGAAGAACAAGAGTAATATAGTTGATATTAATATTAAAAATTTAAATATAAGTTCAAAAGTATCTGATGAGCTTAAAAATATTATGCTAGGTAACATAACTAAAACTTTACCTAAAACTGCAGTTATTAACGATATAAAATTTATTGATTACAAATGATTGACTATTTTAAATATACTAATGGAGATTCATTTACTTTAAGCGGAGTAGATTATAGTGGATTGTTTACTATCTATGAAGGTAAGGCTTTTACAGGAAAAAACTATAATACTTCCTCAAAATTATTAAGCGGTAAAGATACATTTTTAACTAATTGCTTTTATAATAAGTTTGAATTTGATAGAACAGTTTCTGTTGAAAATAAAAATATTTTACAACTACCTAAAATATCGCCTAGAAATATTATAGATCAAAACTTTATAGATACTAATTTACAAGCTCTTAATTTTAATAATTTAGTAATTTATTCTAAAAATATAATAGCTAATCCTAATCTATTCGATTTTTTAAATTCAGTTGAAGATCAGGATAGTTATTTTTTAGGTCTATCAAGTGGTAAAAATGATATTAGAAATGACGATACAAAATTATCTAAATCAAATAATTTTCCTGTTCAAATTGATCCATTTTCTTTTATTGATAAAGTTCCTGATGTAGACGTATTAGATGATACTGTTGATAGTATGGTATTTATATATGATGATAAATCGTTTAATTATTTTACTACTACTTCTACTTCTTCATATACATTTTCAGGTACATTTGCTACAGGAGGTAGCTTATTAAGATTAGAAGAAGATGTCTTTGAAGGAGCTCAAAGATTTAGTTATGATAATAATACTGATACTTTATATGCATTAGAAAAAACTGAAAATCCAAGTATACCTGGACTTTTTAAATTTGTTTTAAAGCTTTATGATAACAGTTTTGTTTCAGAATGTAGAGTTTTAAAACTCGTAGATCAGATAACTTTAGAAGATAATATAATTGATGATAAAGTAAGCTTAGGTAATAATATTTTAGGTTATAGATATACAGAACAAGCTACTGTGGAGACAGATGTAAATGGTAATCCTATTAGAAGAGTTCATGGTAGAGATCGCTTAGCGCAACAAAATATTATTAAACAACCTAAAATTAAACTTGTTAATAAGTATACCTTTGAGCTTATTAACAATATTGTATCGTCTAACCCTAAAGAAGAAATTTTAGAATTTGATATTAGAGATTCTGATGATTCTTTATTAATATTAACTTCTTTAGAAGGTTTTGATGCAGAAGAATTTTATATTTATCATTTAGATATAGATAAAATTAGTAATACAGAAGGGGATTATATTTTGCCTTTCAATCCTAAAAGATTAACTAGATATAAACCTCAAGTAGAGTTTAATGCTAAGGATAATGTAGTAACTATTTTCTTTTCCGGTAATGATTCTAATATATTTATAATAGATGATGAAGGAGCTATTTCTTCTAGATTTATTTCTAACCCTGAAAATGTTGCAGGGTTTCCTTCAAATAAAAATTTACTTTATCTAGAAGATATGTTCTTTGATGATACTCTAGAGCGTTTTGATAAAATTCAAAAGAAATTTAATTCAAATACTTTACCTTCAAATAATTATAATAATTTGAATTTCTTAGTTGGTAAAAACAGTACAAATTTATTTTATCTCTTACATAATATAGGTAGAATATATCTTATGGAAGAGAGTAAGCTTCTATATAAGAGTTTTGTTCCTTTAGATTTAAAAAATTTATATGAACAGATTATAAGCTGTGAATCAAGTCTAGGAATATCAATAAATAGCGAACTGCAAAATATTATTAAAGATACAGTAAATGTATTCTTAAATGCTAGCGTTATACCTTTTAAAGAAATAAGAGAAGGAATACCAGTTTTAGGTAAGTTAGTTTCTTATGAAGGTGTTGATATTAATTTTAGAAATTTAGAATTTCATGATAATGAAGATGTAAATTACGATACAGTATCACGAGTTTTTAATCAAATTTTTGAATTACAAGAAACAGTATTTAATATTATAGTTTCGCAGGATGACGATGATGATGACAGTGCAGTAATTGAGTTATCTGGTGAAGAAGATGAAATTATAGAAAACTTGTATACAGGAGGTGGTGAGTTTATTTTAACTGATTCCGGTAAAGATTATGTTGGTTTCTACCATTCTCATCCTGATAAAGGGTTTATGGTAGGTCCTATACATATAGATCAACCACATGCTTATTTAACTCCGCTTGATACAAGCACCTTTATTAGGATAAGTGATTTCGCTGTGATGGGAGGAGAGCCGAATCCAATTCCTGTATCTTACCCTGAACAAGTTTCTACTGATACCTCTTCAGGTAATAGAAATAGAAGACAAAATACTAGTAGTAGTAGTGAGGGTACTAGTAGTGGTAGTAGTGGAGGTTCATACTAAATAAGATTATGGCAAATAAAGGAGAAAGCTTAAAAGGGTTAAGAATAGCTGATTACTATTCTTCTTTATTACATTTAAGCGGTTTTAATATTACTTTACAAGAATATAATAGAGTATACGATGGAGTAGGTAATACTAGTGGGTTAACTTTAAGTAGTAGAACAGTAGGACAGACTACAACAGATAGAGTTGATATTCAAAACTATATTCTGCCTGAAAGTACTATACAGAGAGATTGGTTAGATAGTTTTTACCCAATAGGAAGCATTATACTAACTACCACTAATGATGATCCAACAAACAGAATCGCAGGAACTAAATGGGTTCTAGAGAGCCCGGGAAGATTTTTTGTGGGTGTTGGAGGAGAAAATCCACGCTTTTCGCCAGGTTCAACTGGTGATAAGTCTGGTGATAAAGTAGGAGAATTTACTAATAAAATAACTAATGATAGTTTACCTGCTCATACTCATGATGTAAATGTGCAAACGACTATTAAAGGTAATAGCAACACTGAAGCTTCACCAGTAGATATTTTCTGCTATTATTTTGGGGAAAGAATAAATTCTCGCGGATTAACACAAGAACAAGTATATACATCTGCATCTTCTGATTTGATACCAAATGTTGGAAATAATCCTTTTTCATATTTGCTAGGTCAAGATGAAATACAAGCTTTTCAAAATAACTCTACATTTCAAGGTCAAGATAATTACAGAGACTTTTTAATTAAAAAGAGGCATGATGAAGGTTATAGATATAGTAATGCAGATTTCGATCCTAAGATAGCTAGCTTTTCGTTAGCAGGCTGGGGTGGTTCTGTAGTAGGAGGTCCAGGATGGGCTGGTCTTTTAGACAGTAATATACCTAATACTAAAATTTTTATTACTAATAGCCCAAGGCCAGTAGGTGTACAGTGGGCTTCTGGGGGTGTATCTATTGAGCAAGCTGATTATGATTCTCGAGATAGTGATAGAGTTCATCCAGGTAGATTTAGCCCAGTAGATTTAATAAAAGCTCGTAATATAATTATTGATGTTCTAGGGCAACAAGAAGCTGCTATAGCTTTAGCTGGAGTTGATAGATTAAAAGAAATGGATGAAGAAGTACCACAAGCTTCTACTTCTAATCTATTCCTTAATACACAAATAAGAGGTTCTACTACTATTCCTTCAAGTAATCAAGGCGCATCACATCCTCATAACAATATACCTCCTAGTTACGGACTATATGCATGGCGTAGAGTACCTATTGACTTTAATGAACCTAATACTGAAATAGGTGGCGGTACACAAATAATAGAAGCTGATCCTGTATTTAGAGCAAATATTACTGAAAATAAAGAACATTTAAATCTTGAAGAATGGGCTAGAGATAGAGGTTGGAATGGTACTAGCAGAGCTATTATTACTATTAGACCTAATGTATACATTTATTCTGATGATATGGATAAACCTGCTTTAACAACAGGTAATTGGCCAGGTGGATTAAGACTTATTAATAACGGATTTATTATGGGAAGAGGAGGAGACGGAGGTTCTTACGCAGCGGGTAGGTATCCTAATCTATCATGGTCTATAGGCGCACCTCCTGGAAAGAATTTATGGGATGGTTGGGATGGTGGTGATGCTATCTTTGTTAATACTACAGACAGTGTTACTATTATTAACCAAGGTGCTATTGCTGGTGGAGGCGGTGGAGGTGCAGGAAGCGGTACAGGTAACTTCGGTGGAGGAGGTGGCGGAGCCGGTGGTGGTAAAGGTGGTGTCGGATCATATGTTAATGTTAATAAATTACCTGGTGAGCCAAATGCATGGGAATCAGGAGGCGAAGGAGGCGCTCCAGGTTTACCAGGTGGTAATGGGGGTCAATGGAGAAACCTACCTATTACGACGACTTTACGCTCTGTCCGAGGCTTCTTAAGCCGCGGCAATGTAGATGCTTACTTTGGTGGCGGTGGAGGGGAATCTGGTGGTGCAGGATCAGGAGGATATAAACGTAGCGGAAATGATCCTCATGGTGGTGGAGGAGGTGGAGGTAGAGTACTAGCTGCAGATGCAAAAGGTGGTACAGCAGTTAATCCTAATAGTGAGTTTTATGGCGGAGGCCATGGCGGAGATAGTAATCAGGCTGGAGAAACTGTAAGCTCAACAACGAGAAGTGTCGTTAACGACCCAATTTTTGCTTACCGCCGTTTTACTATAAATGGTCCATGGGGTAATGCTGCTGGCGGCGGAGGCTGGGGCGCTGATGGAGGTGATTGTCTTAGAAAAAGAAGAGATATAGGAGGCACACTTCCTAAAGGAGGTAAAGGCGGTAAGGCCTTAGTTACTATAGATAACTCTAATTACACAATAACTGGTGGATTAATATATGGTGCTATTGAACAGTAGTATTTAAGGTTTAACGAATAAATAATGGTATGCCTGAGAGTTTAGAAAATCAATTTAT
>JGI25128J35275_1000227_pt1 | contig 17835 bp, 24 predicted proteins | sample ETNvirenome_2_60_FD_35275 | JGI IMG/M metagenome (IMG submission 35275)
GTGGCTTTTACGCATCCAATACAATTTGCATTGGGATAACCTAAATTGTAAATCTCAGGTCTTTTTATATTGGCTTGACTAATTATCTCAAAACATTTTTCTTTGGTTATATTTAAATCAACCAATACTGGAATCAAGTTTTCCCTTTCAGTTATTCTGAAACGATCAGCGCGTTTCTTTTCGTCAGCAGTAAAACCCAAAACCAAATAATCTGATTGATTTTCATTTTCCCATGCTTGCCTCGCTTTTTTCTTTAAATGTAAAGTACAAGGTGCGCCACTAATCCCTGACATATAATTATATTTATCCCATACTGTTACAGCAGAAGAATCTGGAAACTTTGGATTAACCGCGTATTCGATTGGAACACCTAACCAGGATTCAACATCTTTTAAAAATCTTTGATTGTCTGGATGTTCTTCTTTTACTGGATTATTAACAATTCTTATATTGTTTTTTTCGCCATAAATTTCTATTGTTTTTTTCGCTGCTACCGCAGATGCAGCACCGCAAGAAAACCATACTGTAATTTCTTTATTTGTTATTTGTTGCATCAAGCAACGACTCCCTATTTCTCTAATTCCTTTGGCAAATAAACTTCGACATACGCATTGCAAGCGGGGCAAGATAAATTCGTGACCATGGAAAATTCATCTGGATCAGCAATGGGATTGTCTGCGCTAATTTCGTGATCTGCACCCCAGATTAAATCCGTTTGGCAATGCCAACATTTCATGTTGTTGTCCTTGTGTTTTTCACTCAATCCCATTTTATACCCTTCTCCTCTTTTAATATATCCAATACTGGTGAATCTTTCTCTCTGATTAATGTTTTAATGGAAGTGTCAACATTACCGCTATTGCTCTTAACTAAACCAGCTCTAACGACACTCGTTGGATTCGGTTCAATACCTTGCTCCACACAAATCCTTTCCACTTCCTTTTCATTAGGCAACCACATCGCCATAGCAAACCGCATCCCATCGATTATGGAGCTTGCGCCGCGCACATTTTGTCTGGCCTGCATGGGGGATTCAGTTCCGACTAAGCCGCTTTTATTCATGTGGTGAATACTTAAAGTAGTGCAACCCAACTGAGCCGATATACTCGCGCAAAACTGACACCAAAGTTGGGCTGCTTCGTTTGAGTTTGAGATGGGGCTACTTGAAGATACGAAAGCCTGCAATGGGTCAAAGCAAACAAATTTTAAATCTGGAATACCTTTTAACTCCTCAACAATTTCCATTGCCTGACTGTTTATATTGTCCTCTGACAAGAGAATCATTGGCTTGCCTAAGTCTGCTATGGTTACGCAAAAAACATCGTAAGGCGCATCGAATCTTTTACCTTCTGGGTCGAGTGCATGAATCCTTCGCCACACTTCCTCGCGGTTATCCTCTGCACAAAACAATACCGAGTTTCCAGATTGCATCACATTCTTACCCATGAATGTACCGCCACCATTGGCAATATCCATTGCGAGTTTTAATGCCATAAACGATTTACCAATCCCACCAACAGCCGCAAGCACACCAGGTGCAGATAAAGGGATAAGACGATCAACAAGAAATTGTACCTCTGGTGGCTTACCAACTAATTGCCGTATCTCATATCGCCTTATCCCCAGTTTGCCACCCACTATCTCTGATTTAACTGCACCTAAACCTTTGTTTAAATGCAGATCATTGAAATCACCTTTGACTGACGGCAATCTAATAACTGTATTTCCCAAACTGTTTGCACATTCATTGGCCTTCTTTTCACCCACCCCATTTTCATCATTATCAAATGCCAATGTTAATTTTGCTTGTGAGTGTTTCCTAAATCTTGTTAATGCTTCGATACCAAAACTTGCGCTAAATACCACTAAAACTGGCAGATTGGTCGCCATGTGTACGCTTATACCAGTAGCCACCCCTTCCACTACCACGCACTCACCCACCTCACTCGCTTGCTTGATGTCGAATCCTATCGGGAATACGTTCCCCTTGATCTCTGATGACGATACGAAACGCTTGTTTGATTTCTTATCAATGTGCTGCAATGAACGAATCTCGCCATCCATAGAATAAATAGGAATGACTAGCGTATCTCTATGCTCTCTAAATCCGTAATCGTTCTTGATACCTTTTGCATCCAGATAAGGATGCTCGGTTAATTCTTTGTAAGTTCCAAATCTCTTTTTGCATAGCTCGGCAACTTCGTCTTGCCGTTTCAATCTTTCTTCCTCGGCTTTGCGTTTGGCTTGTTCTAAATCTGATTTTAATTTTTGTCTTTGCTTTGGCTCTAATTCATTGACATCAAAATTAGACCATTGCCTTTGTAATCCTGTGCGCCAGTTACCATAAACTGCATTTTGATAATCACCTGTTTGAAAGAACGAGTACCAGCCACTTTTCTCACCATGCTTGTCCGGCCGATGATTATTCCCACCGCCAACCTTGACGCGCACTAATTCGCCTGACGTTTCCAAATAATCAACCAACAATCCTTCGTTGCTCATTTCATAAATTAGGTCATCAACGGATTTACTTGCACCTCGAAAGTGAAAGTTTTCATCAATGGTAATTCCATCTTTTACATATTTAGTTAAATCAACCATTGTCCTCTATGGAAAAACCTTTGTTTGCTTGTTCTGTGCATATCACCAAATATTCTTTGATTGCCTCACGAAATAATCCAACGCGATCATCTTTGTTCCACTGATGTANAACGTANGATTTATTTTCTTTTGCGAGTTTAATGTAAGTATCTTTTGATGAACTTACTGCATCAATTACCGCGTCATTATTTATCATTGGTGTTTTCAAGGTTTCTCTCTGCCCCGTTTCTAATTGTTCTTTTATCTTATCTAAATGCTCTCTGCTACAAGCACCATACCATCTATCCTTCCATCTAAACAACAGACCGCCAACTGGTTTTAAACAGTATGAACACAATGACGGCCTGTGATCCAGGAATGGATACTTAGAATGGTATTTCATCGTCAAAGTCGTCTGTATCGGCTGATGCCTTTTTTACAAAATCAGTTTCGGCTTTGATTTGTTCTTTCTTACTTGGTTTTTTCTTTGTTGCTTTTTCAGGCGCAGAAAACGTGTTGCCAAAGTTACTCTTAATTTCTAAGTAACCTCTGTCATTGACAACCAACTCAGCACTACACTTCTTGCCAAGTAATTGTTTCTCAGGGTCAGTCAATGTGCCAGTTACACCGCAAGCATTTCCTATTTTTCTAAGTGACTCAATACCAATACTAACCGCTTTATCACTGGTATCATGCGCCATAGTGCAAGTGTAACCTACATTCATGGTAGTGCCTTCTATCTCGAAAGATAGTTTGACTGCTTCCCAACCATTATTACCAACTACTATTTCGTCACCAACGAAAGTCATGTTGTGCCGACCTTCTTCTATCTTTGGTTTCGATTCCATCTCGGCATCAAAATCATGCCCGTACTTACTCAAATCGGTCATATTATTCTCCTTTATTTCCCGATAATTGCTGATCTAATTTCTTGCCAATCGAAATTCATCTCTTCGGGCAATCCATACCTGTTTTTTGCTACAAAAGCTGGTCGTTCTTGGGTATATAACAATCTATCTCCTTGAACAGTTTTATTTGTTGTTTGCCCACCTTTACCCTTAACCTTAACAGTACCAAGTTTGTAGTTAGCAAAGAAACAAGCATCGCTGTGTTCTAGAATAAGATCACTTGCTTTTTTATGTAACTTTAGCTCGTAACGATCATACGCTTCTACTTCTGGTGACTCAAAACGCTTGATCTGTGTGTGTGCAATTTGCACAACAGTCATTTTCTTTTCATCTCTCAAACGATTAAGAACATCTATGTAATCACGCCAATGTTTCAACGCTTCAACATAACCAGTTCCGTAATTAAATTCGCTGATTGATTTTTTGCCGTGTGTTGCGCATACCTTTTCCCAGATAAGCGGTTCAAGCCAATCTAAAGAATCCACCGCAACTGTAGCAAATGAATGATCTTCTTTTAACAAAGAATTCATGTTATCCATAAAGGTATCGAAATCTCTTGCGACAGGAAAATGATCACATTGGATTTTACCCATCCCATCTTCCGATAGCACAAATATTGTTTTATTCATACTTGCTGCAAACGATGTCTTTCCAATACCAGCCGTTCCATGAATGGTTATGCGTGGTGGCTTTAACTGCGTTTTACTTCTTATTGCTTTTAGGCTCATTGTCTTTTCTCTCCTCTTTTTGATTGACAATAGATTGTAATTGACTGCTGTAATGCGCACTCAGGATAGAAAGTTTTTCTAATTCGAACTCAGCGTTCCCTTTCACGTCACGAATTGCGTTATTGACAGAAGTCAATTTGTTTAAAGTTAATTTACCTTCATCAGATAGATCGTCAATTTTATGCTCGACTCCATCCTCAAAAGAAAATGTTTGTATATCTTCGCTCATGTTGATACCTCGTATTTTTTGTATGCCTCGCAAATTTCTTTTGCTCGACAGAAGCGACATTGATCTCTCCCAGCATTAAATACTGGCTCTGGTTCTAAGCAAGCCTCAATAGCTGGCTTTAGAATATTGAAACCCCATTCCACTAGGTTATCCGCAGTTATATCCCATGCGCGAATCTTGCCATCTTTGTGATATGAGGTTGGTTGTACGATTGTCAATTCCATTGTAGTTCTATCATTTCCGTATCTTGCTAATGCACCCAAACCATAGATCATTAATTGTGGGTTATCTTCAACATCTACTGGGAATTTACCTGATTTTAAATCAATTACTGCTATTCGGTTTGCCTTCTTTCCAAGTATGGTGGCATCGCCTGTTCCCCAACACTCAGAAGATATTTCATTTATATATAGCTTTTCTTCTATTAATAAAGTGCCTTCTAATTCTTCTTGTCTATTCTTAACATAATCAACATAGACTTCCGCGCAATCAATCATTGACTTATTTACTTTGATATTGAATCCATCTATTTCTTCTTCACGATCTAACCAGTAGTCACTCAATGTGACATTCTCTAGTCTGTCTTTGAGCAACATCTCTACCATGTGGTGAACCAATGTACCTGTAGCTGCTGGTATTGTGGTATCCATAACAAAAGGTATTGACTCAGATAATTGAATCGAACCAGGACAAGCCATCCAACGCTTTGCTGCTGATGGTGAGAATCTACTGTGAGCCATCTTTATGTTCCTTATAAATCTTAGCCCACAACTCAGGGTTTATTGTTGCCGTACAGTTGAAATCATCATCTGGAAAAAGTTTGCTAGTGTGTGGTAAAACCACTTGCCATTGTTGTCTATCTGCCCTGTACCACAAGCAAGGTATTAAATTTACCTTCTCCGCTTGCTCGCACGTTTGCACCCACCACTGACGCACATCGCCTTGCGTAATACTTTTCCTACGTTTTACTTCAATCGCATACGGCTCACCACCCAATAAATCATGCCCGCCACCATAGGTCTGAGAATAATTGACCTGTAACTCAACCTCAGTCATTTCTTTAATAACGTCAATCACTTCTCTCTCACCCCTTCTCCCTTTATTTCTAGCGTTCATTGCTATTTACTTTTTGATTGTTTTTCGTAATCTTCGATAACATCTCTTTCGTATAAGACAGTACCGCCAATCTTGGTATAAGCTGGGCCGATACTTTGTACGCGCCAGTTCTCTAAAGTTCTTGGGGATTTGTGCCACCGAGCAGCAAGCTCTGTGGTTGACATAAAATTGGAATACCCTTTTCTCTCTTTCATTATTTTTCCCATTTCTACACGATTGCTGTATTATATACACATTCAAATCTTAAATGGAAGTTTTTATGAAAAGTAAATTAGCAACGGAAAAACAAATGGGTGGAGATCATTATAAAAAACAAATCCAACCTATTGAATACATTGTGGCAAACAATCTCTCTTTTTGTATGGGTAATGTAGTCAAATACGTTACCAGAGATAAAGAAGATAAAGTGCAAGATTTATTGAAAGCCAAGCACTATATTGATCTCGAACTTGAACTGGTACACAAGTGCGATTCTGAGGGTAATCCTATTTAACTTCCCTGTTTGATATTGATTGTAGAACTGCTACCACCATTCGTGATGACTTGATTGACCTTACCCTCTTGTTCGATTCTTATGCTGTATGATCCATCCTTTGATACTTGCATTTGTAAGTTATCTTCTACTTGTCTAATAAACTTAACTTCACTATCCGTAATAAATGTATTTATCTGGGTATCACTATCGTATCCAATATCTGTACCTCTAATACCATCAGATGATAATGCTTTGTTTGCTTTTGAGAGTTCATCAATCTCTTGTATTACATCCAGTAAATCCTCAAGAAAATTAGCAGCAAGGTAATCTATATCTAATTCAGTGTATTCAAGATCATCTTCTTGTAATTCATCGGTATCGAGTTCATCAAATTCCAATAAATCAACATCCAATATATTGTCTGCTCTGGTATTGTTTTCTTCTGTTTCTGATTCTTCATTTTCTGGTGGGTTTACAATTAACATATTGTCAATCATGGATAGATCAAGATTTAAAACTACGCCTCTTGTCGGTGCTGTTTCAAAGTTATATACAGTAGTGGATTCATAGGGTTTAGTAAGAACAGTTTCTCCCAANGCCGTGTAAACCACTATCTCCCCNCTCGCTTCCCCGCTTGCATCAGGCAACAAGATAATCAGGGCCTCTCCTGTTTCTTTTACAGTGATTGTGAAATCCGTGCCACGAATACCAACTGTAGCCGAGTTCGTTCTAACAGTGATGTTGTCTTTAGGTATGCGTTTTGTTTTGCTTGAAATAAATCTGCCAGTGCCTTTTACAAAATTGATTGCCATACTAGATTTATTTGGGTCAGGATCAAAAACAAATTCATCCACCACAACCTGACTGTGTGGTGTGAGCCGTATTGTTGTGTCATCTCGAAAAGTAACGCCCATACGACCATTAGCTGTTTCCAAGCGATCATAAGAATTAAGAGAGAAATCAATAATACTTTCATACGGCTTATCTCTAACGACTCTGGTATTGCCTTTTAATTCTGTGATGTTGCCAATATCAACATCCAACGCTTGTGCCTTGATCGTCCTGGTTAATACAGACGCTGCCATTATTGCCAGAAGAAGTGACGCGCAACCAATCGTTGTCTTGCGTAGATTGTTGGTCAACATCAAACGACCTTGAGTTACCATCGTGTTCCAACTTGAAATAAGCACCCGCATAACCATCTCCATCATAATTTACAGTATTACTATCTCCATCTAAATCAATATAGTTGGTTGCACTATCAACATCAAGGTCAATGTTTACTGTGTTGCTCGCACCTTGCACTATCGTATCAATGTCTGCACCACTCGCTAAAGCATTAGTCGCTAGATCAAGTGTGAAAGTATTGGTACTGCCATCTACATCGACATTTACATTTGCGTTATCTGCCGAATTAGCATTACCAGCATCAACTTGGATAGTGTATAAGTTGGTATCACCATCAAAATCAAATATGCCAGTGAATGAATCTGCGTTTATATCACCAAGCATTTTGTTGTTGTTTCCTATCTGGTTCACATCTAATGTCATTGTAGTACCATCAAGATCAAACGCAGTCATAGAGCCATGTGCAGAGTTCAAGCCACCTATAATGTTTCCAGAACCTAACTGCTCTAAGTCAATGTTTGCTGTAGCACCAACTTGATCTACATAGATTTCGTTATCGTCAGCTATTGCGCTACACGATAACAATAAAAATAAACTAATTAATTTCTTCATATTCCCAATACCCCTTGCTAATTCCTATCTTAATTATTTGTAATACTCCTTGTTCGATTGATTGTTGCAATGCGATTGATGTACTTTCATTCTCTGCTGCGCCACCTTCTATTTCAACTAACTCAGTTCCATTAGATATAAAACGAAACAAGTCTTGCGACAGCCCTACTGAGATAATACTTTTATTTATCAATACTTCAATTAAAACTTCCCCTGTAGAAACAGAAACCAAACGTAATGAAATAGTAATTAAATCTTCCCGATACTCTTTAGAGCTTCCTATCCCCAAATAACGCGCACCCATTCCACCGCTTCTAATGTTAGAATCTATGGAAAGGACAGCACCCTGTACCAATAACCCAGCCAACAAAAGAGGTTTGACAGTACTCTCCTCGTCAAAAGTTTCTCTTGTTGAGCGTATTAATTGCCTTTCTTTGGTCAAACTGTCTAATCCAACTCGTTCTGCTACTTGAAAGAACTCACCATTCGATGCGTGTTTTAATGCTCTAATTAAAAGTGCTTCTGGTGCTTGAGTAATAGCGGTTGAGAATAAGGCGAATTGCGAGTTACTCCTTCTCTGTCCTGTCATATCTTTAAAGCTATTAGGATATACAGCTATTACTGGTTTTCTTTTTGCTGGCTTTAGATTTAAAAGTTCTTCGTTTTGTAGCTCTAGTATTGATGCTTTTTCTATTACTATATAAGGCAGACCGCCTTCTTCTAATAGAGAGCTATATCTTGGTGCGCAACTAGAAAGTAAAGCTACCAATAGGAACAGTAATAGAAGTCGTACCGCCTGTTTCATCTGTGATGATAAGTGTAATTGTTTCATCTTCAACAACATATTCAATCGTATTACCTTCAAGCTCAAGTTTACCTTCTTTCTGTGGTGTTTCGCCAAACAGTTGTTCTACCATTTGACGGCTTAACTGTGCATAAATACGAGATTCCAAGTTGCGTATAAATCTTGCCAGTGTTGTGTTATCCGCTTCTCTTGCGAGTTCGTCTTGGTATGCCTGTATTTCATCTTTAATGCTCTGCCTTCTGGTGTTCTCTTGATTCTCGATTGTTAAGTAATGTGAAGAACTGTTAACACCAGAAAAGCTAGGGCTTTTAAATCTGAATGATATTTCATCTGCAACTAAATTACTTGCAAATAATACCAATAAACTAATCTTTACGCTGATCTTCACGTTCGGCCTTTGCTATTTTATCAATTTCTATTAAGTTTGGTGCGCCAAGTAATGTCTTTAATAAGACATCTTGTCGTATGGTCTGATTATCTAAAGCCCTAACGCGATCTATGAGAGCCACTATAATGCCATGTTGAGCATCCAGTTTGGTGCTGAGTCTTTCTTCCATTGCGTTTAAACTGGCATCTACTTTTTCGTCAACGACATCTATCTTTTGTTCCATACCATCAATAATTCGGTTTATTAATTTCCATATAAATATACCTAAACCCAATGCACTTGCTATTGGGAATCCTACTTGATTAATGAATTCAATCGCTTCGTTCATGGTATTACCGCTTAATTACATTCTTATTTACTATTATATTCTTTTAGCGATTGTAATGCAGATTCTAAACTTTCCATACTGTTTGCAGTTTTCATATTGTCATCTGTAACATAAATACAATTTTTAGAATGACCTTTATCATTTATTGTTTCATGGAAAGGATAAAACAATATTTTTTTATACTTAGCGCAATACAAAGCAAATAAATCCACATAACCTTTTCTAAAAAATCTTTCGTTAGAATGAGAACCGCGCCTTATATCGAACTTCCAACCAGGTCTTGAACTATGTCTTTTGGATTTTGTTTTTACTTGTACTTTTAAAAAATCTGATTCATGTTCAAATAATACATCTGCTTGCGCACCATCGGTGTTTACAATCACATAGTCGCTAATCAAAGACAAAACGGAAGCGGTAAAATATTCACCTGACTTGCCGAGCCTTTGTGTTGCTCTGTTCATATAGGGTTATTGTAATCGTTTAGACAGTTTACTTTCTTTAACATAATCAGATAATTGTTCCTGTCTATCCTTAATTATGTCTGTGTATTTTTTATGCAACTTTTTTCTTTCTTCTGCTGTTAAATTTTTATCTCTTAAAACTCTAGTTCTTCTTGATTTCATTCTAGTAATTTCATTTCTCATAAATTTAATGTTATTAGCTCTGCTTTCTGTTGGATCAATAGGGTAAATATTTACACCAAATAATCTGGTTATTGCTTGTGTTTTAGTTATTTTTGGATCGCCATATTTATTTACGTCTTTATTAATTGATTGAAGTAATTTTCCCGCAAACCCAATATCTGTAAGCCAAGTTGGTGCTGACATTCTATATGCGTAAAACATCATATCTGCAATTTGTGTTGATGGTGGATCAAATTCATTAACAATTTCTCTTTGTGTAAATGGGTCTATGTTAGTTTGTATCGCGCTTATAATTTGTGGTAATGGCCCACCAAATACACCAGATTTTGATAATGCCTCTCTAAACTCTCCTTCTGCTGTATCTTTTACAATACCTGTAAACATGGAATAAGGTAAAAAATAACTAAAATCCAACACTTGCCATTTATCATTTTCATCTTTTAGTGGCAGAACGACAGCGTTCCCATTATCTCTAATCCATTCTGGCATGGATTTTTTTATTGTATCAACATCTTCTTGGGTGATTCCTTGGTAGCCCTTTAAAATTTGATGCATCCCATAAGGAATAGCCATATAAGGAACATATCTTTCGGGATACCTGATTGCAGTTTCTAATAAATTTGGAAGCACTTTATAATAATAAGTTATAAAAGGTATGCCAACTGGCGCGTTTCTAAGGTATCTTACTGAGGGTGGAACTAAAGAATAATCGAATAATGCTTCTTGCGCTCTCAATGCTGCTGTTGCTTCATCTACACCTTTAGACATTTCATCTATAATTTTAGCAACCTTTCCTATAACTTCTATTTTTTGATAAGCATTGCTTGCAATATCTGCCATCGACCCTGATATATATTTTAACCGATCAACAGTGTTTCCTGTTTGTTTTGCTTTTGCTTTTAAATATTCTTTATTAATATCTAACATTTCTTGCTTAGTAAATGTTGAATTCATTATGCCGTATTTCTGGGCAATCTCTGTATAAGGGCCGTTTTTTCTCGCATCATTCCATGCTTGCATTAATCTTGTTGGTAATTTTCTTAAAGGCACTCCAGAAATATTTAATAAAATTACATTAGATAAAGCGTTACGAACTTGTGTTGGTGGGTTTAAAGCAACCTTACTCATTTTCCAAAGTTTAGTTGCTTGTGTAATAGAACCTTCATCACCTAAAATTGATTTAGCCCAATTATCTTTGGGTTTAATAAAATCTCCAGCCGACATTAAATCATCGTATATTTCTTTTCTAATATAAGAACCCTGTAATGCTCCATATTGTTTTGTTTTTGGAACTTGTTTGTATAAAGATAAATCTTCTTGTTTTACATTTAAATTGGCTTCGTCAATTTTGTTTTGCAAAGATTGCACAAGATTTAATTCTTTGTCTGTTTTTTCTCTTGCTCCAGTTACAATTTCATTAGCAATTCTATTTTTTTCATCATTTAACCAGACGGGGCTTACCTTTTTACCCTGAAAATCTATTAATCCTGATTGTATAGTCCATTTAGGGTCTTCAGCTATTTTTTCAAATAAGCCATATCTAACAATGTCAGTCATTGGGTCTTCTATTGCCTTTGACCCTTGTAAAGATATGTCTTTTACTTCGCCTAAAAACTCTGTAGTTGCATCATTTAAATCTTTTCTGGATTTTGTGTAATCCATTCTTCCTTTTTTATCCAAATATTTTAAATACATTCTTGGCAAATAAGATTCTTTGTTTTTATCCACAACATCTTTAGATAAAATTTTTGACTCAACTAAAGATTCACCAATAAAATCAATGCTTTCTCTTAAATCTTTGGCTTGTGATCTTATAATAGGGTCTTGTATTGCATCTAAGGGTGAGTCTTTTAAAAGATATTTTCTTACTACTGAATTATCTTCTGGAGATAATTTAGAAAACATATTGTAAACATCTCTAGTTATATTTCTTATTTTTTCTATTTTTCCAGTTGCCAAACCTCTTAACCCTAAATATCTTAAATAATCAGGTAAAGAGCCAAGCGGTTTATATTTTATTAAAGGTTTTTTTACGGCATCAATAACTTGTGTTGCTACTTTTTGATAGTTTTTTCCAAGTAATCCAGATGCAATTTCATCAGAAGATAACTTAACATCCTCTATAGTTGTTGTTACTTCTTCTAATCTTTCTTTAATTGTAGGATCATCTTTAGCAATGGGTTGATCTAAAACTTTTGGTTTTGTAGTTTCAATTTCTTTTTCAACTATTGAAGATACATCTTGCTTTATATCATCTGTATTAAGATTTTCTTTTTGTATTGCTGGAGATTCTTTTTCGGCTACTTGTTGTAATTTTGATCGTGCCGCTATATTAGTTCCGATACCCCCAGTAATACCACCTATACCACCACCAACAACACTTCCAAATGCGGCAGCTTTTGCAGACTCGCCCAAATCAAAATCATCTTGCTCTCCCGCATTTATTCTTGCGGTTTGTCTACCATAATTATCTAGCGCAGAATAGACTGAACCTTCTATTGCACCAATTTTTGCACCCTGTTTTACACCCGCTTTAGTTGCTTGCTTTACACCCTCTTTGATTCCTTGTTTTACAGCTTGCGCCCCAGCCGTGCCAACACCAAATGTACTAGCACCTATAAGAGTAGTAGGGTCAGTAACAATTCCTTTTAATGCTCTACCCGCACCAGCCCAGCTAGCAGATTTTTTATCATACATATCCATAAGTGTAATAAAATCTTGCTTTTGCTGATCGTTAGCATTTTTTAATTGTGATGCTTCAACTGCCATTTGCGGTAAATTATAGTTAAATCTACCCATATAATTTAAACCATAATCAGCGTAATCTTCATCAGAATCCAAATCTTGAGCTTCTTCTCCTTCGTTCCACTTATAAATAGATTTAGATGCTTGAATCCATTTGGAATCTGCTTTAAGAGTTTCTTCTGTTAATTTAGTTTGCTCTGGCAATGTTTCTGAAACAGGAGATAAATTAATTTTTCTTTCATTGTATTGAGAAAAAATACTATCTAATTGCTCTTTTGTAGGCGGAGTTTTACCTGTAAGTTGAAGCGTAACTCCATCCTTATTTGTAACTTGATAGACCCGCATTATCTTTTAACTTCAACAACATTGTAACCGTCAAATGACATATCGCTTGCATTTTTTACGCTAGGAGTTTCTGTTGATGAAGCTATAAGGTCATCAAATATTTTTAGCCTTTCTTTTACTTCTTCTGTTGTAAGCGGTTCACCAGTAATAGGATTAGTAGATTTTGATAAATTAGCTACAGTTTCGTTTCTTAATTGTTCTATTGATTTTCCTGCTCTAGATCCAATTAAAACTCTTTCCGCTATTTCAATTTCTTCTGGAGTTCCTGTTTGTGCAATTTTTTTGTACGCTTGTAAATTCATTTGTGCCGCTGTTTTTTTATCTTTTTCAAAAGAACCAAGAATTAATGAAGCCCCTCTTTCTGCACCTACCATTCTTGCAAGATCAATAGTGGTTTGTGGTAAAGTTCCTTCTTTTTCTGCTTTAACTAAAAATTCATCAAAATTTTTCTTTCTTTCAGCTTCTTTCTTTTTGCCCTCTTTCATTTCGCGTAACTGTATAGTTTTTGATACAAAGTCTTTATCACCGCGTAATGCGCCACCCAGGGCATATAGCATGAGCCCTAATCTCTCGCTATCTCTTTTTGGAGCTACTGGAGCTACTGGAGCTCTTTCTCTACGTTGAGGTAAACCAGCTATATCTATTTCTTGTGGCATCAAAGATGTTGGTCTAGGTGGCCCTTGTTCTTCCCCTATAATAGTTGGTGTTAAACTAGCCTGACCCTTTCTTTGAGGTAAAGATAACAAATCTATTTCTGGCATTGGTAGTGGAGGTGGTTTATATACATCAATTCCTGTTATATCTTTAATCTGTCTTGCGGCTTGTTGTTGTTCTATTTCTGGGGGAATAGTAGCCGTTCTAGCTGCAAATGGGTTTACTCCAACAGTACCGAAATATCTTAAAAGGTCTGACATTGCCATTATAATGCTCCGTAGTTAACCATGTAGTATCCGTTGTCATTTACAGATACCGCATCAGGATTTATCTTCATTACTTCTTGAGCAAGAACACCTGTAGTTGGTGAATTAATACCAAGTTTTTTAGCAACTTTATTCCAAGTCCAAGAGTAAATGTTGTAACCTTTTTCTTTGCTAATTAACTTGATGTTATCTTTTAATCTTTCATCAGACGTCATCATCATATACATGGCTGCTAATTGAGCGCCTGTACCCAACACATCACCAGCACCAGTTTTCTTTTGTGATGTTTGTGTAGATTGTGTAGGCATACCAGAAAGACCACCACCCAGAATACCTATTCTTTGTGGGCCATATTCAGTACCACGCAAAAACTCTTGATATGCTGCATCTCTTGCTCTCTGTCCTAACATTTGCTGTTGACCACCAATACCGCCTAGCAAACCTAAACCACGATATTGTTCACCGAGCAAACCTCTTTGTAAGTCTGCTTGAAATCCTCTATTTCTCATTTGTCTTTCAATGTCTGACTCTGCTGCCCTCTGCGCCCTACCAAAGCCCGCCTCACGCAAGCCCGCTGATGTTCTTGCCATAGCTTCTGCAAAAGGTCTTTGTGACTCACCTTCCAATAAAGCAGATCGAGAACCACCAAATGCACCCGCACCGATTGCCCTAGCTTGCGCACCACCTCTAGCAATATCCGCTTGTCGCTGAATATCTTGCATAGATTGATCTATAACTTGAGAAGTGTATGGACTTTGATATGCACCAATGTCTGCACCTAATAAAGACGGTGCTTGTTGCTCTGCTAAACCACTAAGTTTTCCCATTGGGTCAAATTCTTGAACGCGTTCAAACATACCTCTAGTTGCACCAAATGCTCTTAATTGATCTGGTGTAAAACCAGCTACCCTAGCTCCTGTGTAGGGTACAAATGGTTGCTCGGCAACACCTTTGGCTTTACCGTATAAATCTTGATACATCGCCATTTGTGCTGGATCAACTGCGCTTGATGTTACTTGCTTACCTTTACTCATATTTCCTTCCTAATCATATACTCTTGAACAAACCCTATAGGTTTTAATTTTCTAATCCATCCTTTACGACCACCGCCATAAATTCTTTTGCATCCAAAGTGTTTTGCAAACTGTTCAATACTGGGAAGCATTGATTGTAGTTCTTTATAATCTCCGCCACAAAACAATAAGTTAATGGCTTTTAATCGAGGGTATTCGATAATCTCTGTTATCATAGCTGATTTTTCTCCTGCCCATAAGTGAAAAATACCATTTCTTATACCTTCTTCTACATCTTCTAAATTATAACAGTCTGTGTGTTTTAATGCCTCTTTAATCAAAGGTTTGGCAAATATCCACTTTTCTTTCCATTTGTAACTATAATCTTTATTAGTCGCCTTTTGCATATTCTATAATACTTAAATATAAATCTATGTTGGCATGATTAACTTGTGCCTTCAAAATCTCGCCTTGTTGTAAAATAATGCCAGCATTGGTTTGTAGCTCTACAGTAGCATAAGCAGTTATGTTTTTTTGTTTATATATAAAAAACTCATTAGAACTGGTATCGGTTACAGATACATCTAAATTGGTTTGCTGGTTGCCGTGATCGCAAGCTAAAAAACCTTGAATAATAGAAAAGTCAAAATCACCACCGCTAGGTGTTGTGTATATGGTTTGCTGTGTAGTTGCAGAAAAAGAATGTTTAACATTAATCGCTCTTTGTATATATTGCTTTTGTGAGGATACATCCATTATCTTCTGCCTCTAGTGACTACATCCAAACGAACATTACCTAATTCAAAATCTTGTGTAGTATCGCCTGTTACTTTCATCTGCACTTGCCTAGCACTGAATCTGGCATCCGTGTAACCATCACTCGAATCAAATGTAAATGAACCAAAATCTGTTTCTGGGCCTAGTGGTGTAAACTTACCAGTAAAACTTAATGTCACACCAGGTAATGTACTGGCTTCTGAATCGGGTATGATTTGATTGCATTGCACATAACGATCACCGTTAGATATTTCTATCGGCCCTGACTGACAAAACGGTACAGATGTTCCTAAGTTTGGTGAATTATTTAATGTGGTGCTTTCGTGTTGATATACAAAACCACTATTATCACACGCAATCGGATAATCAAAGACACCTTGATCCACCCAGCAACCTCTGTCCATAGCACCTACCGCCCACACATTATCCATGTAATTCCAAATAATATATTTATCGGGCTTTTGACTGTCAGTAGATGGGAAGAACCAAATAAATTCATTGTAATTAGAGTTATGACCACCCGCTATGGTTTTACGATAACTGTAATTTAGATCGCTAAAGATATAATCGTGTACCTCACATGGCACTTCTTGCACCCTTCCATCGTAAACAAATATCGCGTTCTCTCCCACCCAAGATAATGCGTTACCAGAACTTGCTATAGATCGAGTTGATATTGCTTTACAGTTAGTACCCGCATCTGCAACACCATATACAAATGGATTGCCATTATAAAACAACCTAGCAATACCAGTATCAGTAAATAAAATAACATCTGTTTGAAACTTTTTAGCACCAATTAATCTACCACCTGTCGGCACTTGCAAGTCACCCGCAGTATTGGTTGCTTTAGCTGTCCAGTTAGTTTGATCCTCTCTTGAACACCACGATACTTTTCTTGGATCACCACCCGCACCAATCGCTAAAATATGTCTTTCGTTTGTTACTACTACCCCTAAATTTCCAGTAGGTGCATTGGTTACTGCTGTTCCCGCAGAGTCAGGTGTATTTGTGCCACCGCCATGCGGTCGCCATTGATATATCTTGCCATCGGATGCAGAGCAAAATATTAAAAACTCACCCCAGTTATCAAATGAAAATGAAGTTGTATCAAACAATAATCCAGACTGTGATCTGGCATCTCCGTAATCTTCTTGTCCGTATTGGTATGCACCATAGCCTAGTGGGTCGTTTGAGGCATCAGTAGTAAATCCAGTAGGTGTTATGTCGTACCAAATATTACGAGTTAATACATAGACTTTTTGTCGAGTGCCAACGGCTAATACAGAGTTTCCAGCATTATCGCTGTATGCGTAGAGTGCGGTGGGTGTGCCTGTTAGTGCTGCTGGTTTTAGTTTTTCCCAGCCACCAATAGGTTTTAAGTTTCCGTTTTGGAAACGTACTAAATCGCCATCAGTCCAACGACCCTTCTTTGAGTAAGGTGTGCCATTTGTGACTATTCCTGGAACTGGCGTAATTGGCAATAAAGCCATTCATCACCTCTTATATCTATTTTTAAGAAAATCTTTTAATTGATTAAATTTTGGCTCGTTAAAAAGCCTTAACCCAACTAAACCAAAAGCTACTATTACTAATACCCAAATTATGAAATCCATGTGATCTCCTTACGAAATTGTTTTCTGTACTGAGGTAGGTGTTACTTTTGCAGCTATCTGAGCATCTAAAGATGTTTTTAATTCTGTAACTGTATCTGCACCTAAAGCCGTTTCTACCCAACCTTGTACGTCAGCTTTTGCAACGCTTGCAAAGGCTTTAAAACTTGATAGATCAGAAGTATCTAATGGTTGTCTTTCAGCAACAAAAGCAGTTTGTGGATTACCATCAGAATCATTATTAACATCATCAGTTGCAGTTAGCTTCCAATGTACTTGATGAATAACATCTGTTTGACTGTTATGTGTTGGAAATGTATCTACTGTCGAAACATCCCAAGTATAATTTATTGCCATATTATGCGTCCTCTAATGTTTTAATTCTTGATTTCAAGTCATCAATAATTACTTGTTGTTCTTTCATACTTTTTATTAGTACAGGGATAAGACTTTCATTACTCATCCAATATTGTGATTGTGT
>JGI25128J35275_1000228_pt1 | contig 17787 bp, 18 predicted proteins | sample ETNvirenome_2_60_FD_35275 | JGI IMG/M metagenome (IMG submission 35275)
TTTAAAAGTCAGCTTGTTTGCTTATGGTTTAGTTTTTTTTGTGAGCTTTTGGGCGAGCTAAAAGTAAAGGGTGACTGAAGAATGAAGGAACACATCTAGCACAATAATGTGGTGCCAAATACTGACACCACACTATTATTCATAAGGTTATTCTACTCTTCAGTAGGGACTACCATATATCTCAGAGTATCATTTTTGCAATGATGTACTGTACCCTCTGCAAGCATAAACTTAGCTTTGGTTAATATATCAGTAGTTTCTACAAATTCATCTTCACAGGTTTTAATGTCTTTAATAAACATATTTACAATAAAACCATCATCAATTACATCTGCTATATCGTCCATCTGTATAGCTGTATCTTGCCATACTCCGTTTGTATTTACAGATTTATTAAACCAAATGCGTTTACTGGCTCGCTTTTCATTGCGTGTTTCAACCATTTTCTCAATTGATTTCCAATATTCATCTAAAACTGTTGACAATTTACTCATGTTATCTTCCTTATTTTAGTTTGTAGTGTTCAAAATGAAACACCAAAGATAAAGGATTAAGTTAATAATAGTAAAAGAGCAACGAAGTTGCACATTTAGTAAAATTGCTCGGTGCTTGTTTATAATCCCCCTCCCCCTTTTTGTTAATTGTTAGTATATATATAGGATTTTTTAAGGGTAGAAAGTTGGCTGATTGCATACCGCCCTGTCGTCACAGTATTAATTATCTACCCTTAATTTAATGTTAAAATAATATATTTATCTTTTCTTTTAAATCCTCTAAACCTTTAACTCNACCTTTAAGATGTNTAACATCATTTCTATAATCTTNGTTATCAAGATAATTAGGTAGGTTTTCTATGGTTTCCATATCTTTATCTATTTCATAAATACTATCATTTATTAATTTTAGCACCATTTGTATATTTAATGATTGCATATTATACTCCATTGTTGTTATTATTAAGAAAAGATTGCCCTGCAACCTAATTATAGGAAATTTTATGCAGGGACTTTTGGTATTATTGAGTAAACTCTACAGATTGAATAGCACTATTCTGTGCAAATCTATGAGTTGCCTCATCACGAGCAAGTTCTTTAGTACTGAACTTATCTCTGTTTATTAACTCAACGGAGCCTGAGTTTAAATCTTGAAATTCGTAGTACAAGCTCCGTTCACTAATACATACTATCATGTATACCTCCATGTTTATTTATAGATAAAGGATTAAGTATTTGGGGGGATTTGCACCCCCCTAGTATTATGTACTATGCGTCACAAGCTGGACAACCATCATGATGACCATGTAACTCTTCAGTACACATTTCACGCTTACCAACTTTAACAGCTGTTTCAACTCCAGCTGATGCATATGTGTAAGCTACCTTTGCACCAGCACATAGTATAACACCTGTGCCTACAAAGAAATAACCAGTATTTTGTAAGTATCTATTCATTGATTTCAATCTCCTAAGTTAAGTTAACTAAATACCAGAGATTTAGGATTACTCTAACTATATGTAAGGATTATATATATTACCACCACACATACATGTAAGGGAATACCTGTGCGACTGCGGCTGTCTGGTAACAGACAGGGGGTCGCCAGATGTATGGTAAGGGTGGGCATTATAACGGGTGAGTGTAACGAACTCAACCTAACGTATGATTTGAACTCAACCTAATGTACCCTACCAACCCTTAATGTAATGGGGGTAGGTAACATATATCCCTCTCACACACATTCTTGTTCTAGTTTCATAAGAGTATTGGAACATTTTACTTAATTTAAAAGTTGAAATGACATAGAGTTTAACTTTAACTTAAAAGAACATGGGCAGTAAAAAGAGAGTTTACGAAGTATTTAACATGATAACAGGTAAATGGGAAAGGTCAGACATGACTGATGAAGAATATCATGCTTTACAAGACAGAATTAACACTAGTGCAGATGAATTAGAGGCTGAATTTAAGATAATTAGCAAGATCATTGAGCAAAAGCAGGGATACAATCCTGATGAGAGTATGGATTAAAGTATATAGTATATATATATAAGTTACTTATATAGTAACAGTTACTAATAAGTAACAGTTACTAGAGATTATGATAAAAATTAAACGAAGAATTAATAGAAAAACAGCAGAATACCCTATATACACTAAGGATGAAGCTGAAAATAAAAATATAAAATATTTATACTGGAAAGAGTGCAATACTGGTGACTGGGGATTAACAGATGATGAATATGTTAGTGAATGTGTGTCTAGAAAAGACTATACAGATAAAAATGGAAATATACGAACATTTATTAAGCTAACATGTGGTGTAGGATGGGGTAGTTCATTTTCTACAATAAAATTCGAGCTAAATCACGCATATGAGTGTTATTCTAAGACTAATCCTGCAAAAGATTGGAAAGAACAGGAAATAAATACTACAAGAGCAAAGAATACAGTAGGGGCATACGCAAATATGTTATTATCTGGGGATAAGGTAGATTTTGACAAATTAGGTAATATATATAGACCAGACCAAAAGATACCTGCGGCAACTGTAAGAAGATTTTTAAAACAAAAGGTAACAAAAGACATGGTAGAAGAAAAACTAAAAGAATTATTATCTAAAAAGAGTGTTAATAAAGAATTTGCAGTAGATAATCTATTAAGAGCGTTACATATGGCAGAAGGTAAGGGCGATGTTAACAACTTTCTAAAAGCTAATGATGCAATTATGGATTTACTAGAAATGAAGCCTAGTAAAAAAGTATTAACAGATACAGTACAGATAGATGTTACTAAACAAATAGCTGATACTATAGCATTGGAGGAAAATAAATTAACATTACAAAGAAAAGAGGAAACAAATGAGCAACCTGACTCCTGATGATGACTATGAACATATTAATGCTAANATTATGGAAGACCAATTAGATGTGGCTATTAGAGCATTGCATGTTATTTCTGCTATGCCTACTAGTGACCCAGAGTTTCTNTCATCCGTAGCTATTGATGCTTTAAAAGAAATGGAAACTTATGGTATGCTATGGAATGACGATTTTTATTAATGTTTGCACATTGTCCTATTATAGATAAGGAATGTCCATTTGCTACAGATTGTGGCAATCATAAACATTGTGGTATAAAAACTGGGCATTACGAAGAAACAATGATACATGGTCTTACATCATGCCCTAAACCAAAGAAAAAACGTGGCAGAAGATAACAAACTAGTTATAAATAAATTAAAAAAGAATATGATAATGTTTGGTAAAATTATAATGCCAAACATGTTTACTGTACCCTCTCCAGATTTTCATTATAAGATTGCTGATGCTTTACTTGATAATGCCTCCAAGCAAGTAAACATCATAGCCCCTCGTGGTCATGCTAAATCCTCCATTGTGGGTGGTGTCTACCCTTTATACCACCTTATGCATCACGAGGGGAGTAAATTAATAGTCTTAGTATCAAGAACTCAAGACCATGCTATAAAATTATTAGGTACAATTAAAGATACTCTTGATTATAGCGAAACGTTTAGAGCTATATATGGATATTGGGGNCAACATAGTGCAAAACAATGGGCTAAGTCAGAAATAGANCTAAAAGATGGNTCTATGATTATCTGCAAAGGTACAGGTCAACAGCTTAGAGGAATTAAAGTAGGNAGTCAAAGACCTACGCTTATTATTGTAGATGACCCAGAAGATGAAAATAATACTAAGACTGCTGAAGCTATGGAGCAAAACCTTAGATGGTTATTGCAGTCAGCAGTTCCCTCACTAGATCCTAAGAAAGGGAAAATAATTGTTATTGGCACACCGCAGCATCAACGCTGCTTAGTAGAAGTACTAAAAGAAATGAAAGGTTGGGTAAATATGCATTTTAGTCCAGACATGGATAAACAAATTGCATTATGGGAAGAATGGCAACCTATAAAAAAATTAAAACAGAAAAAAGAAGAGTTAGAGTCAATAGCAAGAGTAAGTGTTTTTTATAGAGAGTATCTATGTCAAATAGTTGGTGATGAAGACCAGCTGTTTAAAGAAGACTATATACAATATCATGATTATGAACTAGAAATAGATGAAGATAATCAGCATTATTTAAATACTGGTTCTGATAAAATACCAGTAAACGTCTTTATGGGGGTTGACCCTGCATCCTCAATACGCAAAACAGCTGACTATAGTGTAATTATGCCTGTAGCAGTTGATAATAATAATAATCGGTATATTCTAGAATATTATCGCAAAAGAGCAACCCCTATGAATTTAGCAGAAAGCATTATAGAGTATTTTAAACTATACAAACCTGTAAAGGTACGTATAGAGTCTGTAGGCTATCAAGAAATGTTACGAGAATATTTAAGGCAAAGAACAGAAGAAGAAAATCTGTTTATTAGTGGATTGGAAATAAAAGAGTCTCCACGAACTAGTAAATCATCAAGACTTGAAACAATGGAGCCATACTTTGCACAAAAAAAAGTATATATTAAAAAAAGTCAATTATCTTTAAAAGATGAACTATTATTATACCCTAGGGGTAAACATGATGATTTATTAGATGGTTTATACTATGCTATGAAAAAATGTTATACACCTAATCACGTAGTAGAAGATAAAGAAAAACAATCCAGCAGCAGAGTTGCAGCGAAAAGATTTGATTGGAAAACATCTTAATTTGGAACTTTTTACTTAACTTTGTAGTTTAACTTATTAAAACTCTAAATACATGCATAATAACTCTAATTCTAAAGACCCAGAAGTACAATTTACACACGACCTTTTAAGCGAATATAGCTCTGCCAGAGAAAACTGGGCAAAGCAAGCAGTAGAGGATAATGAATTTCGTAATGGTAAGCAATGGACAAAAGAACAGTCTGACGCATTACGTAATAAAGCTCAAGAACCAATTGTAGTAAATGTAATTTTTTCTGCAGTAGAGCAAGCTAAAGCTTTGCTTACTGCTAACAAACCACGATTTCAGTCAACTGCCAGAGAAACCAGCGATACAGAAGTTGGTCGTTTATTTTCTGACTTGATGTCCTACGTCTGGGATAATTCCAATGGCAACGTAGAACTCAAGCAAGCTATTGATGATTACTATGTTAAAGGCATGGGAGTTATAATGGCATATACTGACCCAGATAAAGACTTTGGTCGTGGTGAAGTTTGTCTTAAATCATTAGACCCACTTGAAGTATATTTTGACCCAAGCAGTAAAGACCCATTTTGTAGAGACTCTGGTCATGTTTTAGTAGCAAAATTAATGAGTCAAAATCAATTGATTCAATATTATCCAGAATATGAAGAAGAAATAAAAAAGGTACAAGAAACTAGTCATATAAATATTACTTCAGAAAGTAGACATGCTTTAAAATCAGAAGATGTTACTTTAAAAAGTAGAATTGCTGGAGAAGAGTTATCGGGAGATAGAGAACTAGAAATGTTTACAAGGTATTCAAAAGTACGTATGCCTTATTTTAAAATATATGACCCATATGCAAATGAAGAAAAAGTATTAAATACAGAAGAGTACAAAGATTATCAAAATGAAGAAATAGTTATTTTAACTAATTCTAATGGTGAACAGCAAATATTTACAGATGAAAAAGAAGTAAGAGGATATATTCAATTACATGAAAGTGTGGGAGACACATTTCATTTAATGCAAGACCCTATGTCAGGACAACCAGTTCCAATGGCAGGAGAAGAACATGAAGGTTCTATTCCAAATTCAACAAGTCATATTGACATTGCTAGTAAGATGCATTTAATAGAAGAAGAAAAAATATTAGTTAATGAAATTGAAATAACAAATATTAAACAATGTGTTTCTATAGGTGATATGATGCTATATCAATCAATACTGCCTATAGAAGAATATCCTATAGTGCCAATTATGAATGGTTTTAATCGTAATCCTTATCCAATGTCTGATGTCAGACTTGTAAAAGGTTTACAAGAGTATATAAATAAAATTCGTTCATTAATAATTGCACATGCATCTAGTAGTACAAACGTAAAATTATTAATTCCTCGTGGTGCAGTAAATAAACAGCAAGTAGAGCAGGATTGGGGTAGGGCTGGAACAGCGGTTATAGAGTTTGACCCAGAGTTAGGCAGTCCTATAGTAGCATCTCCAATTCCTTTGCCAAATGAGTTATATAAAAATGAGGCAGATGCTAAAGCTGATATTGAAAGAATCCTTGGTATATACGCTTTAATGCAGGGCGACATGGGTGCTGCACCACAAACTTTTAAAGGTACTGTAGCTTTAGATGAATACGGACAAAGACGTATTAAATCTAAAAGAGATGATATTGAAGAAGGTTTAAATCAATTAGGTAAAGTAGTAATAGGTTTAATGCAGTATGTATATACAGATCAAAAAGTTTTAAGATTAATGCAACCAAATAATAAACCTAAAGAAGTTGTAGTAAATAGTCCTTTATATGATGATATAGGTAATGTAGTAGGAAAGTTAAATGATATTACAGTAGGTAAATATGATATTATTGTAGCATCTGGCTCAACATTGCCAAGTAATCGCTGGGCAAGATTTGAGTATTATATGCAGTTATATCAAGCTGGTTTAATTGACCAAATAGAGTTATTAAAACAAACTGATGTTGCAGACATGGAAGGTGTTTTACAGCGAAATGGTCAAATGCAACAAATGCAACAGCAGGTGCAAGCACAATCTGAAGAGATTAAAAAACTTAAAGGTGATTTGCAAACTGCACAGAGGGAATCACTACATGATAGAAAGCGTGTAGAAGTAAAAGAATTTGAAAAGAAACTTGCTAAAGCAGAAGCTAAAGTAGAAATGGCACAACAATTATATAAAGCTAGATTAGGTGATGAACTTAAAATGGCTAGAAATGATTTATCTGAAGCAAGTGAAAACAATCCACAACGTCAAATGAATGAACGTATATTAAGTTTGGATGAGGCATAAAAGATTGAGGAAGCGGTTGCTGGAATTAACCAAATCGCAAAAAAGGAAAAGAAAATGGAAAAATTGGAAGTAGTTGATGCTGGTACTGCACCCGCAGGTAACGTAGAAATGTTTCAAGGAGAGTTGTCTGCAGAGACACCTCAAGTTGAATCAGTTCCTAACGTTGACCTAAACCCTGTTACAGGGCAAGAGGTTGCAGAACCAATTAGCCAAACCACAGAAAACGGTGTTGACCAAAAGGAAGACACTAATAGGTATGAGTACTGGCAGTCACAGGCTGATAAAGCCAAGAGTGAGTTGTCTGGACTTAGAGAAGAACTGGAGTATTATAAAAATGGTCTACAACCTGTAGAGCAAATGATACGTCAAAATCCAGAGGTTCTCCAAAGTTTAGAAACCAAGCTCTCCAACGGACAACCTGTAGGACAAACCCAAATGGGAGTTCAACAGTCTTCGTTGAAGGAGCCAACAGAACCTGAAAAACCAGTTAATTACAATGAAGTCGATGCTTATAACGACCCAGAATCAAAGTCGTTTCAGTATCGAATGGCTAAAGAAAACTATAGAGATGAATATCTTGGTTATCTAAAAGATGTTGATGCACAGCGTCAAGCTGATATGCAAGTTGCTTATCAAAGACAAGCTGCTGCTCAACAAGAAGAAGCTATGAGGCAACAAGCATATAGTCATGCTGTTAATTCATATGGCTGGGATAATCAAAAAGCAGGTGAGTTTATTCAATGGGCTTCTGCTCCTGATAATCTATCTATGGATAATTTAGCTAAGTTATTTGAATTAAGAACAAATGCGAACCCAGTAGTGCAACAAAAAACACAAGAAATGCAAAATCAAGCTCAAAGGTTATCGGTACCTAAAGACCCTTCTGTAATTACAGGAAAGTCTGAACAGCCAAGAACTGAAGAGCAAGCATTTAGTGATGCATTACTAGGACGCTAAGTAAAAAAGGAGTCAAATAAATGGCTGCAACAACAAAAAACTTAGAAGCTAGTGGAGTACTATATGATGATCGCCGAGATTTTTATGTAGACCCACAAGTAACTAAGGAACTATGGACTGACGTTGCTCCCTTTACTACAATGGTTAGTAATCAGGAAATGCGTTCAGTACCAGACCCTATATTCAAAATGTTTGAACATAGAAACCCTTGGGTAAAACAAGAGTTTCAAGCTGCAGAAGGAGCTACATTAGATAATAATGATGATGGAGATTCTTTAGAAGTTGATGGTATTTACAATCTATCATCTTCACCAGATTCTTCTTGGATTGGATTAACTTGTGAAATATGGGATGTAACTAAAACAACCAACAGAGGTATTGCAATTATTACAGCTATACCAGAAGCTAATCACATTACTGTAAAAGCATTAAGTGCTATTTCAGTTTCTAATAATGATTATTTTTGTGTAGTTGGTAATGCACATGGTGAAGGTAGTTCTGCACCAGATGCTTGGGCTGATGAACTTTCAGTTGTTCACAATTCTACTCAGATTTTTAAAACTCCTCTACAAGTAACAGGTACGCTTCAAGCTGCTGTTCTTCGTGGAGAGTCTTCTGAGCTAGCAAGATTGCGTAGACAGAAAGCACAAGAACACAAAATGCAAAAAGAAAAAGCTTTTCTTTTTGGTAAAAGATTAGGTGGTACAGATTTAGCTGATGCTAGAGATGGTGCAGCTAATGAATCTTTTACTGATGGTGGAAGAACAGATACAGCTGGAAATCTTATAAGAACTACTTATGGGATTGTAAGCGCCATAGAAACTTATGGCTCTTCAGATGCAACTAAAGATTATGAAAATATCTTTACTGTTTCTGAAGCAAGTTATTCTTATGGTAACTTTGTAGATGATATGGAAAAAGTATTTCAGTATGTACCAGAAGCAGGTGTTAAGCGTGCTTTTGTAGGTGCTGGTGCTTTAGGATACTGGTCTAAAATGGCTGGTGATTCTGGATTATCTGGAAATTCTGGATGGAGTGTTAATCTTGGTGACATGAAGCGTGATTCATTAGGCTTTAATTATAGAGTACTTGAAACACCTCATGGCATGTTACAGTTAATTCCAACTCCAGCATTGCGTAATCAGTATAATAAGTACATGGTTGTAGTTTCTGATGAGAATCTATTCCATGCACAATACAGACCAGCAATGTATCAGGCTAATATTAAAACTGACAATGCCTTTGATGGTGTTAAAGACCAATATATGTCTGATGAAGGACTTGGTATACAGCTAATTGAGAGTCATTCTCTGTTTAAAATCACAGATTAAGGAGGCTTATTATGGCTAGACCTTATTTAGGTGGTTCAAGTGCAGGACTTGTTGATGTAACTGCAGATAAAACAATTGGAAGATCAGATGCAGGGAAGATTATGTCTCTAAATAGTACATCTGCTCTAACAGTTACATTGCCAACTGATGCAAATATTGACATTGGATTTAGTGTAAAGTTTATTGTTCAAACATCGAATAATAATGCTTATACAATAAAAACAGGAGATATTGCAGATTCTGGTGGTGATGATTTTGTAGGTGGTTTGATACTTGCAAGTGCAACAGCGGGTTATGCTAATGTAATAATTCCAGCTGCAGATGATTGTAACATTGTTCTTGATGCTGATGTTGCTGATGGCGGTGGACTTAAAGGTTCATGGGTTGAATTAGTAAAAATTGCATCTAATGAATGGATGGTTTCTGGATGTGTATATAGTGCAGATGCAGATACTACTGGAGCAGCGTTATTTACAGATAGTGATTGATAATAAGTAAATAAAAGAGTGAGGGGCTTTATGCCCCTCCTCTTGCGAGGAAATTATGGCAAAAAAGAAAACAGTAAAAAAGAAAGCGGTCAAACCGAGTAAAAAAAAAGACCCAGTTATGGACGCTCTAAGAAAGCCTATTAAAATATGACGCACACAGAATTAAACGCATACATTAAAAAAGTATTTCCTGATGAATTAGATTCTGATATAGCTTTGCATTTAACAGAAGCGTCTAGAGATTTTACTAGTAGAACTAAAATATTAAAAGGTGTTGAAACGTTTAATACTGTAGTAAACCAACGTTATTATGATTTAAATGATTTAGATGGAGATGATAGTGAAACAGACCAAAGACATATAGTAGAAGTAAATAAAGTAGACTATGATAATTATACAATTCAACGTTTAGTTACACCTCCAGATGAAGTGGATATAACATAATGGCTAGAACTAATGCACAAAAACATAATTGGTGGGTTGAGCGCAATCAAATAGGTATTGTTAAAGCAAGTACGTCAGGAAGTACTTCATTTACAAGTCCTAGTGAAGTAAAAGAAATACGTTTATATGTTTCTAGAAATGATTGGGATTTTAAAGCTACTTCAGACTCTGATGCAGATAAAATAAACAATGCAAATAGCCCTAGCTTTGATAAAATATATCACATTGCATTAGCGTATTACACTATTGCAAAATTATTTGAAATAAAAGCTTCTGCAGATGAAGACCCAGAGATACTTGGGTTTGCTCAATTGTGGAGAGCTAAATATGAAGATTTAGTAGCTAAAGCAAAAGGAACAGACAATCAAGGTAAACTTGGTTCTGCTACTAGCTACGTTATTATACCCAGCGATGGGTTTTTATTATAACCAATATGACCATGAGACAAGTCACGCTCGGTAAGTCATAAGCAAGGAGAAACAAGATGGCAATTAATACATATTCAGTAAATGAAGCTAATAACGTAGGATTAGGACAAGTAGGTTCTGCTGTTTTAGATGATGGTGAATCAGTAGCTAGTATTGGAGATAAAAAGGTAGTAGCAATAACAATGTTTGAAGATTGTACATTTACAACAATGACACAATCATCAGCTGGTATAACTGGTACAGGAACATCTACACATGGCAACTCTATAACTAATTCTGATACGATACCTCAAGGGGTCACAATATTTGGTAATTGGAGTGCAGTCACTCTAGCTACTGGTCTTTGTATCTGTTATTTAGGCTAGATCAATGCTCGGATTAGCAGCAAGCCTAGCTAAAGGGGGAGCATCCCTCTTAACATACGTCAAGGACAACCTTAAGTTATACCTCGACTTCAAATCAAATAGGTCAGACACACTTGCATTCCCATCAGAGGGTTCAACATCGTTTAATGGAAGTTCTAATTACATTGATTGTGGTGCAAATGTACATGATTTTTCAAGCGGAGATTTTAGTTGTACTGCTTGGATATATCACGATATTCAGAATAGTGAAAATGCAACAATTTTAGGAGATAGGGATAGTACAAATACAGAACTTTTATTTTATGTTCATAAGACAACAGAAAAATTAACAAGTTGGAATGGCTCAACTGATGTAGCAAGTAGTTCAACAATCGCAGATGAAGTGTGGACTCATGTAGCAATGGTTCAAGATGGTAGTAATAAAAAGTTTTATATAAATGGTGTTTTAGATGCTACTGCATCTCAAGGAAATGGTACTTCAAGACCATCCACTTTAAAAATTGGTTTTTCAAGTGTTAATAATGAATATTTTAAAGGGAAATTAGCCAACATTGGAGTCTGGTCAAGAGTCTTATCCCTTGAAGAAATCAACTCCGTTATGAACAAGTCTTACAGTCAGTTAGGTTCTGTAGAAAAAACAAGTTTAGTTAGTTGGTGGGCGTTGGATAATGCAGAACTTGGTGACGAGTTATGGGATGAAGATGCAAGTGCAGTAGGTAGTAGTGTTCATTCTTGGACTACTTTCGCAGGTGCTACTATGATACCCGAAGGTGGTGCTATAAAAATTGCTCATAGTGCATCAAGTGGATTTGGTGCTTATGTATTTTTAAAAGATGCAGATTCTGATTTAAAGGATAATTTAACAGTAGGCAAAGCCTACAAACTTACTTTTGATGCAAAAGTAGATACAGGAACTGTAAAAGTTACACAAGAAGAAACAGATAATTTTGTAGAAGTTTCAGAGACATCATTTACAACTAAAACACTTTATTTTGTTGCAACTCATGCATATAATGACTACATAGTTACCCACGAAGGACAAGGCTCAATTATATGGCTTGATAATTTTTCTTTAAAATCATTAGAAATTCCAGATTCTAAAGGCTCTAATACTGGAACACCATATGGAATAGAACCTACCACATCAGTATATGGTGGTAATGCACCGATCTTACCACGTGCAATAGACATAGCAGAATCACAAGCAGAGGCGATTGGAAATGGTAGTGCAAGTTTTAATGGTAGTTCTGATTATATAAGGATTCTTCATTCAGATAATTTAAGCACTCCTAAAGGATTTACTATAACAGCTTGGATAAAAGCAAACTCTGATGTAACTGATTGGAGAGGTATAATTGCAAAAAGAGATGCTACAAATGATTCAAATTATTTGATTTATGTTAATAAAACTACGGGAGTTTTTGGTTCTTATGATACAAGTACAGAACTACTTGGCACTCAAACATTAAATGATAATACATGGCATCATGTAGCTATTTCTAATGATGGTTCTAATACAATAATGTATGTAAACGGAATTGTAGATAAAACAGGCACTCAATCAGCTTACTCTACAAATACTTTAGATGTAGTAATTGGTGAAGCGGGATGGAATGGTTCAGCTCCTCCTGGAGATAAATTTTTAGGAAATATTGCTCAAGTAGGGATTTGGCAAGGTATATTAACTCAAGCAAAAATACAATCTGTTATGGAATCTACTTCCTATGCCAAGATACCCGCAGATGTTAAGAGTACATTGGGTAGTGAATTAATTACAAAATCTGTTACTGATTCTTGGACAGGAAGCGGACTAACAGTAAATGAAGCATCTACAGAACAAGCATTTAGTGGCACACAATCTTTAAAATTTGTTACTGGTTCTGGTGCAGGTCATAAAGGAGTAACATCTAATAGTTTTACTTCTGTTTTAAATGCTTTATATAAAATTGATTTTTATGTTTATACTACAGATTCTGATATTGAAATAAGAGCCTATCAAGGCGATGGTTCTGGAACAAGTCTTAATGAATCTATATCAGTAGCCTCAAATCAATGGGTACATGTTGTTAAATATTACATTGAAGATGGAGGTGGTTCATTTTCATCTATATCTTTTGGTAATAATACAACAAGTGTAACTACTTATATTGATAATATTTCCGTCAAAAAAGTCACTAACGACCTCGTAGCGTATTATCCCCTTGATGCTGATAGTGAAGTTAAAGGATTGGATTTTAATGGAACTGGTGACCATATAAATTGTGGAAGTGATACTTCTTTAGCATTAGCAACAGATTTTACTATATCAGTTTGGTTTAATTCAGATGATGTAACAGGCTATGAAAGATTAGTGAATAGAGGTAACTATAATGCTGGATTTATTTTTGGATTAAACGATGATAATCTTGATTTTACTTTTAGAGATGCTGATGATACAAGTCATACTGCTTTAGCAGGAGGTACTAATATGACTGCTAATCGTTGGTATCATGGAGTAGCAGTTTCAAATTCAAGTACAGGTAAAGTGCATGTTTATTTAAATGGAGTTGATGACGGAAATGCGTCAATAACACATCCTATTCAAACTCCAAGTGCAGATTTTAGAATTGGTTCTGATGGAAGTAGTCATTTTAATGGAAAAATCTCATCCGTATCAGTTTACAATGTTGTTAAAACGGAGCAAGAAATAAAAGCAATATATGATGATGGCATAGGTGGAGATGAATCATCTAATTCTGGTCTTGTAGGATATTGGAAATTAGACAATGCTACAACAGTAGTTGATTTAAGCAGTAATAGTAATAATGGAACAGTAACTGGAGCTACACTAATAGGTGCTGGAACAACAGATTCTGTAGGTAACAATGACGGAGGATTAGTATAATGGCTACAACGATACAAAGCGGAAGAGGAAACTCTCCACTACTTACAGCAGATGTGGCTTCAAGAGCCGAGGTATATGGTGGTAGAGGATTAGTGTTTGATGGGGTAGCTGATGGATTAGAAATTTCTGGAGACATACCTCAAATATTAGTAGATGCAAATGCTTTTAGTGTGACTACTTGGATAAAACCAACTGATGTTAGTGCTAATGGTAATACAATTATCACAGGACATAACAGAAATACTTTTTCCATTCAAAGACATGGAAATGGATTATTAATATATGTAGCTAATACTATTTTATTAAATCAAGGCAGTTTAAATAAATTTGCTAACAATAAATGGTCACATTTAGCAGTTACTTATGATGAAGTAAATTTAAAATATTACATTGATGGAGAGCTAATTGGAACTGTTGCTAATACAACAAATATTAATAGAGTTACGGATAAATTATATATTGGTTGCCAAAATCTTACTTCTGCTTATTTTGATGGCAGTATATCAGATTTAAAAGTTTACTCATCTGTATTAAGTGAGAGTGATATACAAAGTCAGTATAAAAAACCAGAGTCTGTACCAAGTCCATCAACATTAGTTGCTTGGTATCCTATGTCTGAAGGTAATCCAGAAAGTCCACAAAGTATTGTGTATGATCATAGTGAAAAAAAGTTGGGTAGTGAGCTTTGGGATAACGACTATTCAAGTGGGATAGGTTCTTGGGATGGAGTATTAAATAATCCTGTAACAAATGATTCTGGAGCAATAAAAATAGCTTATGAAGACCATCAAGCGGGTGCAGTAATATATTTTAGAGATTCAGATGATTTATCTTCTGACCTCACATCTGGTTCACTTTACAAATTAACATTTAAAGCAAAAGTAAATACAGGCTCTGTAACATTTAGAGTATCTGCTACATCTGCTTATGATTTAGCAATAACAGAAACAGATTTCACATCTAAAACCATTTATTTTATAGCTACAAGCACCAATGGTAATTTTATTGAACAGCAAGGAATGGATTCTGGAGAAATAATTTGGTTAAAAGATTTTGCTCTCAAAGAAGTCCTCATGGGCAACCACGCTACTACAAATTTCTTTGGGAATGAGTTGATTACAAATGGCACTATGGAAGCTGATAGTAATTGGGCAAACTGGAGTAGTAGTGCACCAAGCACTAATGCTCGAAGTACTGAACAAAAAAATTCTGGCTCTACATATTCAAGGAAAGTAGTTGGTAGTGATGGAGATGGAATACAATCAGATACATTTACAACTGAAACTGGAAAACAATATTATCTTGAAGGATATGTTTATCCAGATGGAAATTTAACACAAGTTGGTCTTGCTATAAATCAAGGAGGTACTGGAAATTGGAATGTAGATGGAGGTGCATCTGCAAGTCTTGTGTCTGGTCAATGGTGTAAATTTTCTTATACATATACAGAAGGTTCTGGTGGGACTGGTGCATATCTTGTATTGCGTAATAGAGGTAGTAGTACAATAACTGCATATTATGATGATGTATCAATTAAAGAGGTAGGAGTATCCTCATCTGGCTTTGCTACTGCTCAAAATGAACCAACTATTCCACAGATCCCATTGGTTAAGTATAATGAGAAAATGCTATTTGATGGCGTTAATGATTATGTTACTATGGGAGATGTGTTAGACATAGTTGCTGACTTTACTGCATCTNCTTGGGTTGTGTGTAGGTCTGATGGGACTATTATTGGTTCTGGGCAACCTACAAGTGGTAGTTCAGCTAATGATGGATGGAAGATAGGGGCAAGTGCTTTTGAATTAGATGGTGCTGGGCAATCATCACATGATATATTATCATTTACAAGCATAGCTGATAATAAACTACATCATATTGTTGCTACGAGGGAAACAAATGCTTTAAAAGTCTATATTGATGGGGTTCTAACAGCAAGTTCTTCTGGTTCTGCTCAAGGTGATTTATCTAATGCAAGAGATTTAGCAATAGGAGCCAGTCATAAAGGAAGTACAACTTGGGAAAGTCATTTTGGTGGGATTGTAGATGATGTATCATTATTCAATACTGCTCTCTCTTCCACAGAAGTCCAAGAGCTATTCAACGATGGTGTTGCATTAGATGCTACTACACATAGTAAAAAAGGTAACTTACTTGGCTATTGGCGAAACGATGGTGTATCTACATGGACTGATAGAGGTGATATACAAGCAATAGGATTTGATGGGACTGATGATAGAATAGCAACTGGAAGTAATATTGGAATAAGCGGTACTAATGCTTTTACAATGATGTGTTGGTTTAATTTAAATGTTTTAGGTAATCATCAAACACTTATGGCAAGTGGAGGAAGTGGAGCAAATACAAGGAATACATTTCTTGTATATAATACTAATAAACTTGCTTGGAATAATGGAATAGGTGCTAACGATTTTCAAGTAAGCTCTGGAACTACTTTTACTATAGGAACTTGGTATTATGGTGCAGTAACCTATGATGGAAATACAACTATTAAATTATATGTAAATGGTGTACCTGAGGGTACAAAAACTACTGTAAACGATTCAGAAGCAATTAACTTTACAAATAGTGCATTAGTTATTGGCAGAAGAAATCCCTCGCAAAATGATTTATATTTTAATGGTCAAATAAGTCAATGTGCAGTTTATAACTCTGCATTATCAGCAGATGACATACTTGGTATTTATAATCTTGGTCGTAGAAATACAGATTTAAGTACTTCATATTCTACAAACCTTATTGGTTATTGGCTTTTAAATCCTACTCACTCTAATCCAGATTTAACAGGAAGTAATAAAATACTTGATAGAAGTGGTAATGGTAATCATGGTACACAAAATGGTGGAGTCAGTTTTCTTGGTGCAAATGATGGTGATGTACAAGGTAGTCCAGATTCTATAACCATTCGTGAGGGATTAAACTCTGGAAAAGATGGATTAGGATTTCCGTTAAAGAACTCTGATAGCAATGTAATAAGAGTAAGGAATGGCGAACATGTTAATATTGGAAATACATTAACAAGTAGTTCTTTACCAGCTACAAATTTATTAGAAAATAGTTTTACAATGTCTGCTTGGATTAAACCAGATGATGGTAGACCAGCAGTAGCATCAACAATTTTTGGTTCTGTTAATTCTACTTGGACTGGATATATGTTTTTAAGACTTAATACTGGAGGAACAATTACCTTTGTTTATGGTACTAATTCTGCAAAAGAACATTCTTTAACAACTTCAGCTATTTATGATGATAAAGAATCTACTTGGAAGCATATTATTTTAACATTTGAAATGTTAGATGGTGCGGGAACTGATGGAGCAACAATTACTATTTATGATGGAGCTACATTAGCTGGTGGTGGTACACATATAGGACAAGATGCATCTCCTCATGCTGATTGGAATAAAGATAACTATACAAATACTACTGATATGGGAATTGGAACAAGAATACAACATGATGGAACAACTACTCAACATTTTAATGGACTAATAGATGAGGTAATGATGTACAACAAAGTTCTTTCTACAACAGAGATTATTAAAAATTATAAGCATGGCAAAGGAAAGCATAAAAATGACTAATACATATTTAATATTAACCAAAGCAGTATATGAGGGTAAGCTACCAAGCAAACTCAAAACTGCTGATAGATTGTCTTGGAATGAGTACACTTATAAAGATGTAGAAAAGACTGCTAAAAGAATGGTAGACAAATACGATTACACGCCATCAGATGATAACACAAAAGCAGAGATAAAGGCTTATATGGACGATTGTGACGTAGANTATTCATCAAGCGATACNAAAGCNGAGTTATTAGAAAANCTNANNGNAGAGCCTCATTCTACGCCTCAAGTTGAAGAAGAGTATAAGTACACAGAGCAAGAAGTAGATACTACTACATTGCAA
>JGI25128J35275_1000231_pt1 | contig 17663 bp, 18 predicted proteins | sample ETNvirenome_2_60_FD_35275 | JGI IMG/M metagenome (IMG submission 35275)
ATTGGCTGGGTAGAAGGCATTGATGGTAAGCACCATTTAACGCTGTTTATTCAAAGTGGCCGTATTTTAGATTACCCAGATAAACCACTCAAAACGGGATGCCGTAAAATTGCTGAAATTCACCAAGGTGATTTCCGTATGACGGCAAACCAAAACCTGATCATTGCTGGCGTTCCCGCTGATCAAAAAGCCGTTATCGAAGAGATTGCTCGTAATCATGGTTTAATTGATGACAGCCATACTGAGCAACGTAAAAACTCAATGGCGTGTGTGGCCCTACCAACGTGTCCATTAGCGATGGCAGAAGCCGAGCGTTACTTACCAAGCTTAATTGAGAAAACAGAAGCGCTCTTAGCGAAACACGGTATGGGTGATGACAACATTATTATGCGTGTTGTGGGTTGCCCGAATGGCTGTGGCCGCGCGATGTTGGCAGAAGCAGGGCTTGTTGGTAAAGGCCCGGGTAAATACAACGTGTACTTAGGTGGTAACCGTGAAGGCACGCGTATTCCTAAATTGTATTTAGAAAATGTTGGCGAAGATGTCTACCTAGATGCATTCGATAAGCTCATAGGCCAATGGGCGAGTGAGCGTAATGACGGTGAATGTTTTGGTGATTTTGTTATTCGCAAAGGCATTGTTGCTGAAGTCAAAGTTTCAGTAACCGATTTTCACGCATAATTTTAAAAGCGATACCGCTTTAAGGTTTGGAATTAACCATGAGTGAATTTAAAAACATCTTAACGATGAGCAAAGAAGACCAAACAGCCATGCTGGCTGATATTAACGGTCTTCTTGCTGAAAAAAGCGCTGAGGAGCGTGTTGCGTGGGCACTTGAAAACTTACCAAGCACGCACTTTTTATCGTCTAGCTTTGGTATACAAGCCGCTGTGATGTTGCACTTAGTGACATCGCAGCAGCCAGATATTCCTGTGGTACTGACTGATACTGGTTATTTGTTCCCAGAAACCTATCAGTTCATCGAGCAAATGACCGAACGACTTTCGCTTAATCTTAAAGTTTATAAAGCTGAGCTTAGCCCTGCGTGGCAGGAAGCGAAGTTTGGTAAGCTTTGGGAGCAAGGAGAGGCGGGTATTAAGCAGTACAATCAGCTTAATAAAGTTGAGCCAATGACCCGCGCATTGAATGAGCTTAATGCGGGTACATGGTTCAGTGGCCTTCGTCGAGACCAATCATCGTCGCGTGCTGATAAACAAATAGTTGAAATTAGCCGTGGTACAGTGAAAGTGTATCCACTGATAGAGTGGAATAATCGCGATATCTATCAGTACCTAACGAAACATGATTTGCCGTACCATCCGCTTTGGGAGCAAGGCTATGTGTCAATGGGTGATGTGCATACAACACGTAAACTCGAACCCGGTATGACTGAAGAAGAGACTCGTTTCTTTGGGTTAAACCGTGAGTGTGGTTTACACATTGATGGTGACGGTATTTAGTCCTAATTTCCTATCAGAAAATTCATAAAGCGCGACATCGGTTGCGCTTTTTTTATACCAAAAATGTATAGTCCATGGCTCAATCGAGTGAGAGAAAATCATGAGCCGTTTAGTTATATTATTCTTGTTGTTTAGTCCATTGTGTTTAGCCGATACGCTTCGTATAGGATTGCCTGATAGCGATTATCCTCCTTATCATTTTATGGCCGGTAAAGAAGAGGGGATTGTGAGCGATTTACTGAACCGTTTTGCAAAACAATATGGAGTGAGTATTGATTACTTTTATGTGCCAGAGAAACGTTCACAAAAAATGCTTGATGAAGGGTTACTTGATGGTCGAATCGAGTCTGTAGAGTGGTATGTTGGACAGAATCAATACTATTGGAGTGATGCGCTCGCGGTGGTAGAAGATGTATTGGTCATGCCAAGTGGCTGCCATATTCCTATGATTGAACAGCTTGCCGGGTATGTGCTTATGGCGCGTTATGGCTACACCTATCCCCAGTTTGAACACTTATTTCAATCGGGTGATATGCACAGAGAGAATTTTTACTCAGAATTTGAAATGCTACTTGCCTTAATGGATTGGGAGCATAACCAACGCGTCGCAGTGATTTCTCGGGATGCCTTAACGTGGTATGTTGCTCGCAATAATGATTTTAAAAAGTTCACTGTGAGTGATTACTCTGTAGGCAAAGCGCCATTACAGTTACAGTTTGCGTTTGATGAACGTGGTAAAGAGACCAGCAAACAATTTAATGACTTTCTGAAAAATCTCAAATCATCAGGAGAGTTTGCTAAGATAATGAATAACTACCAATAACGGATAAATTGGATCATGAAGCGATTTTGCTATCTTNCAGTAATGCTATTACTGACCAGTATTGTGCTGCTATTTTATATAAAAAAGCCCGATGGTCAGCCTTACTTATCGCTCAGCATGTTGCAACGTTATTCACAACAAGTAAGTCATGATGTCACTNAAAGCGCGTCACAAAATGTTGAGTCGTGGGGTGTTAAAGCCGAGCAGCTTTTAAAGCAATTTAGCGAGCCTGATAATGGTCATGCAGCTGTTGTGGTTTATAAATGGCAAGATGAACAGGGACAGTGGCATTTTGCAGATACACCTCACCCACAATATGCGAGTACGTTGGTGACGTTAGACTCGCGAGAAATCACGGTGTTACCCGCAGAGAGTTTTCAAGCAGACCCCGAAAGCAAGTTAACTGAGACACAGGTTAAATCAGCTGCAGATTCGAATTTATACGACCCTAAAAAAATACAACAACTCATACAAGATGCTGAGCAAATAAAGCTGCAAATTGAGCAACGTAATAAGCAATTAGAACACTAAACGTGCGTGTTTTTTGTGGTTAATTCGCTTTCAAGCTTCATTAAAAGAATGGTTAAATAAATCTTTGTCGGTAATGAAAATAATACGCCTACCGCGATACAAGCCGCACTGATCATAATGCCGTGTACACCTAGGCTTTCATCTAAATAGTTACTTGCTAACAGCGAGTGGCCTAAAATAATTAAGCAAATACCTAATATAATAAATACCTTAAGGGTTCTTATAATATTTTTTTCTGTCATTTTAAGCACCAACATTTAAAGGCGTAATTAAAGTGTAGGTGCTATCTGACTTAGACGGTTTGTTTTAAATCAAGTAATGATTGGTTACTTATTAAGCTTTACTGGGCCGTTAATATTGTCAATACTTAAGTCGCCAGAACCAGCCTCAATAATAGTGAGTCCAAGGGTATCATTGACATAAATACTGCCAGAGCCATCGGTGATGGTAACGAGCCCTTTTATGTGTCTTACATCTATATCACCAGAGCCGTCTTCGATAGTGAGCGCACCACCTAATGTTTTAACGCTAATACTACCTGATTCATCAATGATACGTGCTGGGCCTTGGCTATTCTCGATGCGAATATCTCCAGAGTCATCTTCAATATCAATACGGCCTTGGCCTTGGTCTATTATAATTGAGCCAGAATCGTCTTCTATGTTGATATTGCCGCTTACATTACTAATGTGAATGTCGCCAGAGTCATCATCAAGACGAATATTGCGACCTCCTTCAATCACAATGGATCCTGAGTCATCATCAATATTGATATCGTTTTGCATAGCACGTATGACGATATCACCTGAATCATCATCAATATCAAGTTTAAGCTGTGCTGGCACAGATACGATTAAATCGATATGAGGTGATGACCACTGTAAAACGACACGCTACCATTATTGAGCTTACTGATAAGCTAAGCTGTGTCGCCGTGTTTTTCAAGTGTTAGCGTATAGGTTTCATCGCCTTTAGCCGCATAGATATTGGCATTCACTGTGATAGCTGTGGCATTGCTGTCGCCTTTGATGATCAGTGAGCCGGCTTCGGCATCGATTTTTAACTGGCTTACATTTGCAGCCGAAACGCGTAAGTCTTGTTGTTTTTGTTCAGCAAACTGATCCGCAGATACATGAATAACACAGCCTGTTAATAATAAGCTCGATGAGATGGCAGTTGCGCACATCGCGCGTTTGAATGATGCAATAGTCATATGGATTCTAAAATTATTGTGATTTTTATCTGGTTAGTATTTGCAAATTATGATCCAAGTTTAACATACTGATTTTTATGTGCTTTTCATTTTTTGTAACTAAGTGTGCTGGTCTAAACTGCAATTTATTGGTGTTTTAAACAAAAAAGGGGCTGAAATTTCAGCCCCTTAGTTAACTTAAAAGTGATTACTGCTCAGCCAGCATATTACGAAGTACATACTGTAAAATGCCGCCGTGTTTGTAGTAATCCCACTCTTTGGGTGTATCAATTCGCACATCAACACTAAAGCTAACTTGCTTACCTTCGCTGTTAGTTGCAATTACGCTGACTTCATTGGTTTTGTCGTATAAGCCTTCAAAATCAAAGGATTCTTGACCAGTCAAACCAAGCGATTCATAACTTTCACCCTCTTTAAATTGAAGCGGTAATACGCCCATACCAATCAGGTTAGAGCGGTGAATACGCTCATAGCTTTGCGCTATGACTGCTTTTACACCCAGTAATAAAGAGCCTTTTGCAGCCCAGTCACGTGATGAACCGGTCCCATACTCTGCACCAGCCAAAATAATCAATGGGGTACCGTCTTGTTGATACTGCATGGCCGCATCAAAAATGCTGGCAAGTTCATCTGTTGGTTGTATGCGTGTGACACCCCCTTCAGTGCCAGCAGCAAGTAAGTTTCTTAATCGTACATTGGCGAAGGTGCCGCGCATCATGACTTCATGATTGCCTCGACGAGAGCCATACGAGTTAAATTGTGCTTTTTCTACACCATGTTCTTGTAAGTACAAGCCAGCAGGAGCATCGGCTTTAATCGCCCCCGCAGGTGATATATGGTCGGTGGTGACTGAGTCTCCAAGTTTTGCTAAACAACGTGCTCCACTGATCGTGGGGATACCGGGCGGTTCTATTTCCATGCCATCAAAGAATGGCGCTTTTTTAATGTAGGTTGATGCGTCATCCCAGTCATAAAGCTTACCTTCAGGGATTTGGATTTTTTGCCAGCGATCATCACCTTGATAAACATTACCGTAGCTCGATGCAAACATCTCTTTGGTGACGGTATCACGCACTAACTCACTCACCTCACTCACACTTGGCCAAATGTTCTTTAGATAAATGTCGTTACCATTGGGGTCTTGTGCCAAGGGTTCATTGTATACATCAATGTCGGTGCGTCCCGCGATAGCGTAGGCCACAACAAGCGGAGGTGATGCTAAAAAGTTCATTTTTACATCTTGGTGGATACGGCCTTCAAAGTTTCGATTGCCCGATAAAATAGAGCTTACAACAAGTTTGTGCTTCTGAATTGCTTCACTTATTTCATCAGCGAGCGGGCCTGAATTACCAATGCACGTGGTACAGCCATAGCCCACAAGGTTAAACCCAAGCGCGTCTAAATCATCCATTAAATTCGCTTTTTTCAAGTAATCAGTGACCACTTGAGAGCCTGGCGCGAGTGATGTTTTAACCCACGGTTTTACTTTCAACCCTAGCTGTTTGGCTTTTTTAGCAACTAAACCCGCCGCCAGAATAACGCTCGGATTTGACGTGTTTGTACAGCTTGTTATTGCTGCAATGACACACGCACCGTCTTTTAACTCAAACTCTTCACCTTTAAAGTTAACTTTGGCTGCGCCCATATATTGCGCTTCGTTAACAGGATCATCCGGATTTGTTGTCGGACCTTCATCTTCGATACGTGCTTCTTGAGTATCACTTTTATCACGCTGTTGCATGCGCTCATTTTGGAAAGCTTTTAAGTGNTCCCCAATCACCTCGCCTGCTTTATCAAGGGCAATACGGTCTTGCGGACGTTTGGGACCAGCAAGGCTAGGCACTACATCATCTAAAGACAGCTCTAATGTGTCGGTGTAATGTGCTTCGTCGCCTGGGTTTCGCCACAGTCCTTGGTGTTTGGCGTAGTCTTCGATTAGCTTCAGNTGTTTTTCATCGCGATTTGTTAAACGCAGGTAATTAATCGTTTCATCATCAATCGGGAAAATACCNCATGTTGCACCATACTCAGGTGCCATGTTTGCGATGGTAGCGCGGTCTGCAAGTGGTAAGTCAGCAAGGCCATCCCCATAAAACTCAACAAATTTACCCACGACACCATGTTTNCGCAGTATTTCGGTTACTGTGAGCACTAAATCTGTGGCAGTTGTGCCTTCGGGCAAGCGACCATTGAGCTTAAAACCAACCACTTGTGGAATTAGCAAGCTGATGGGCTGACCAAGCATGGCCGCTTCGGCTTCTATGCCACCGACACCCCAACCAAGTACGCCTAAGCCGTTAATCATTGTGGTATGCGAATCTGTGCCGACTAGGGTATCTGGATAAGCGAGGGATTGACCATTTTTTTGATCGTTAAACACCACACGGGCCAAATACTCTAAATTAACTTGGTGTACGATACCGGTTGCGGGTGGCACCACTTTAAGGTTNTCAAAGGCTGTTTGTCCCCAACGTAAAAATTCGTAACGTTCTTTATTTCGTTCATATTCGAGCTTGGCGTTTAAGTCGAACGAGCCATCTTCGCCATAACCATCAACTTGTACAGAGTGGTCTATTACGAGTTCNGCAGGTGACAGTGGATTAATTTTAGCGGGGTCTCCGCCAAGNTTTTCCATGGCGTCGCGCATTGCGGCTAAATCAACAATCGCAGGGACACCTGTAAAGTCTTGCATCACCACGCGCGCAGGCGTAAAGGCAACTTCGGCGGAGGGTTTTGCTTGTGGATCCCAGTTTAGAAGTGCGTCTATATCTTGCTTTTTAATGTTTACGCCATCTTCGTTGCGTAATAGATTTTCTAACAATATTTTTAATGAGAAAGGCAGGCGTTTGGCTTTGTCACCAAGACCTTGTAAAGAGTGGATATGATATTGCTCACCATTAATCGTAAGCTGTTTTTGGGTATCAAAACTGTTATTCATTATTTGCCCCTGTGGTTTACGCAAGCAATGCTCGCTTTTTATGTTTCCTTTACGAGATATCTGCAAACTTAATACCAGCTATTAAAATTCACCGTGCTGATGAAAAAATATGCTATCTAATTATAGTTGATGCCGATGCAACTTATTTCAAGGGGAGAGAGCAATAAAAGAGCAGTAATTAGACAGCAGCTCATAACATAGACTGACGTTAAGTTAGCCAATGCTGCTGTTTTGCGTGATGGCTAACAAGCAACAATAATAAGCCAATTACAATCACGCAAAATGGCATTGCCAAAGCACTAAAACCAAAGAGGGCGAGGCTATCGATTACGATAAAGTTGTAATACTGCTGGACTAANACAGCGACAAACGAAATAAGAAACAACTCTCTCGCGAGGGCTTTTTTAGCAAGTAATAAAATGCTTGCTAAGCTGGCTGAAAACACCGCTATCGCAAAGGCAAGCGTTGACCACAGCGGGATATCACGGTATGCGGCTTGTTGATCGAGTGGTAATTGGTCAATCATCTCTGGGGTAATGAGTAGCTGCATAATAAGTGCAATTACCCCGAGTAGATTCCAAACTAATGCGGCCCATGCAAGTGGTTTGAGCCAAGCGGGAGAAGTCATAAATCACCTTTANATTGTTATTATCAAGCACAATTAAAGGGGATAAATATTAACTAAGCAAGGCTAACCAAAAGAAATAGGGCGACGACCTGTTTTTTCGTCTACTTTAGGCTTTTTAGTGCGCTTACGTTTTTTGGCTGTTGATGCGCTGCTCTCTTGCGGGGCGTTCTGTCGTTGTTGCTCAGGTTGTTTTTCTGGGCGAGGGTTCGGTATTGCATCTTCACTTAAGGTTAATTGAAATTGCTCACCATCAAACGAAAGTACGTCGCCACTGTATAATTTTTTCCGTTTTATTGTACAAATTTCATAGTTAACTCCAACATAACCTTCACCGATTAAGGTCTTTGCTTGGCCACCTGTCTCAACTAAATCGAGCACTTTAAGTAAGTTACATAACTCTATTGGCTCTTCTTCAAGCTCAATTTCGATGAAATCTTCGTTCATGTTGGTCTCTCATAATTTAATCGCAGCCATTATAAAGCCTAGCACTGGATTGAACCAAGGTTAAATTTTTAAGCGCTTCACATACTTAAAAAATGAGCANAAAAAATAATGACGTATTTTGCAGAGTCGTAAGAAAACTGCAGTATTTCATAAGTACACTGCGCGCGTCTNGATATGGTGCGCTACTTGCTAAATGCAACGTCGTTTTATTTATTATTCGTTCAGGAGAAGTAGTCATGGGCGTTAGGTCAGTACTGAAAAAAGAACTAATGGGGTTAGACGATACATCNTTACTTGCAGCAGATGATGTGCGTGCATTATTAACCCAAACAATGAAAGCGCAGCCTGATAAATCAGAACAAGGCTTTGCATTAATTTCGCGTTTTAATGATAACCACAGCCAGCTTGCCTATGGAGAGAAGAGTAAAGAAGAGTTACTTGAGTATCAGGTTCACCGCTTATTTAAAGATATTCTTTACACTCGACGCAGTGTTGATAAATGGCTAAGTCACCATTTAAATTAGTTGATTAATCAGCTTTCCTCNAATAGACTACATTTGTAATCTATTGGAGGGAATAGTATGAACAGGATGTATATTTGGTGTGTGCTGCTATTGTTAGTTGGTTGCCAACAGCCAACTGTTTATGTTTATACAGAAAACTTAGACGCACAGCAGCAAGCTCAGCTCGATTTAGCCTTAAGTGCTCAGCGTTTACCTTATAAATACACGCAACTGAGTGTGCCGCGAGAGTTTGGCGACGCGACTTTGATGTTATCCGAAGATAAAATTTTGACTGAACAGACTGAGATCTTAGCTGGCATCATGCAGCGACTGGGTTATCAGCCTGAGATCAAATACACCACCGCCGCAAATCACTTTTACAATCATGGCAATATTGGCTTTTACTTAAAAGCACCGAGTGAGGAGGATGAAATTTCTCTGCCTAATCGTGTTTTCACAACACACTGCGATGAGGATAAGTTTAATGGACTGATGGTGACATTTACCGAGAAGCACGCCGAGTTTGTGCTTCCTGGCGGGACCCCAGTATCACTTAAGTGGGATTATCTGTACGGTTATCTGGTTATTTATTATAAAAACTATTCACAGACCTACAGCCATTCAACACCCTATGTAAGTACACCTTTTGGTGAAAAGCCAACAGATACCTATCGATATANNATTAGGGTTAATCAGCCTAGTTGGTTAAATTGCTCGTTGCAAATAGTCTATATGGACTAAAAAATCTTTACCTCAACTAAACTTGAGGTTTTAGCATGGCTGTCATCATTACTTATAAGGACATGCCATGCAAAGCTANATTAAACATTATCTAAATTCTTTGGCTATTGATTACATTAATGAAGACAGAAATCTTGCATTGATTGAGCGTTTACAAGCGGCGCATTTAGCTCGCTATAGTTTCAGCAGTGTNAATGCATTACAGGCTAAATCACTGAGCCTTGATGACGATAAAGTGTTTTCACGTTTAATTAATTTACAAGAAGGAGGTTATTGCTTTGAACATAACAAGATCTTCTTTCTTGCGTTGGTCGCACTCGGTTTTGANGTTGAAATACTCATAGCGCGGGTGATGCTTAACGGCCGTGAAGAAAACCCTCGCTCGCACCGATTAACAAAATTGACACTCGAGGGTAAACACTATTTGCTCGATGTTGGCTTTGGGGTAAGTACACCGGTAATCGCATTGCCAATTGATCAGTCGTCACGAGTCAGTGAAGGTGTGAACTTATATGAAATTAGCCGACGTGACAGGCTAATTGATGTGAGGCAAGTTTTACCAAATACTCAGCATTTATACCGCGTTGAACTGGCTCAATTCTATGAGAGTGATTGCGAAATCGCTCATTTCTATAGTCATCACCATCCAGACGCTGCATTTGTTAACAACCTTGTTGTATCACGTATTGAAAAGGGTGAACGCTGGCTTATTCGAAATAATCTACTGCATTATTGGCACGAAACATCAGCAGTTCATACGCAACAGGTTATTCAATCACGTGAGCAATTACATACATTACTTACAGACACATTTCTTTTAAATGTAAGCAAAGCAACGTCTGCATGGTTAATGGAGCGCTATGTATTAGCCGCGTGATTCGAGGAAGTTACTCAGTTTAATAATACGCTCACTCATGCCTTCGATGATGCGNTCTTTAATTTTTTCGCGNATCACGTTTGGCAANCGGGTGAGGGCTTCCGGTGTGATTGCCAGTAAAATAGTATCCACTTTAGCGCGGGCGCTAGTACTGCGCTCGCGATTATTGATAAATGCGCCTTCACCAATAAACTCACCCGGTTCAATGGTGCCGAGCTCAAGCAAATGGCTTTGCTTAAAGATGATTAATGAACCACTCAAAACAATATAGAGTCGCTTGTCATTATCAAACTGTTTAAATACAGCTCGACCTTGTTGTACTAAATACAAATGGCTGAAAGATTCTAATAACACCTGTCGTTCACTCAGGGTAAACTCCCGAAAGAACGCCAATCGGTTAATAATTTCCATCTGCTTAATAAGCGGAATATGTTCGATTAACTTCATTACTTACATCGTTTATAACGCAAAATTAGCTAATATTGCGCTCTTTTAACTTGCGGGTCAATGTATTGCGCCCCCAACCAATTTTAACCGCAGCCTCTTGTTTGTGGCCTGCACAATTTGCCAGTGCGGTTTTAATTAAACGAGTTTCCAGTTGAGCTTGAATCGCGGGCCAAATGTTTTCTTTCCCTTGTTTAAGCTCGAGGTTTAACCACTGTTGGAAAGCTTCAAGCCAATCACCTTCTTGCTCTACAGGTTCTGCCGCGATAATTTCCGGTGGTAAATCTTGCTCACTGATAAGCTCTCCAGGTGCCATTACGGTTAACCAACGACAGGTATTNTCGAGCTGACGNACGTTACCCGGCCAGTTAAATAATCGCAATTGCTCGGTCGCTTTTGGGCTTAAAATTTTGCTTTCGACTTGCAGCTCTTTGGCGCTTTTATGGAGAAAGTGTTGTGCTAAACGTTCAATATCCTCTGTACGTTCACGAAGAGCTGGTAAGCGAAGACGCACCACATTTAAGCGGTGGAATAGGTCGTCACGGAACTTACCTTGTTTTACCAAGTCTTCTAAGTTCTGATGGGTGGCGGCAATAATACGAACATCTACTTTAATACTTTGATGCCCGCCAACACGGTAAAACTCACCATCGGCTAAAACACGTAATAAACGGGTTTGTACATCCAGTGGCATGTCACCAATTTCATCTAAAAATAGCGTGCCGCCATTCGCTTGTTCAAAGCGGCCTTTACGAATACTGTCGGCCCCTGTAAACGCGCCTTTTTCATGGCCGAATAATTCTGACTCAACCAGTTCTTTAGGGATGGCAGCCATATTAAGAGCAATAAACTGGTTTTCTTTTCGTGGGCTATGGTTATGCAATGCACTGGCGACAAGCTCTTTACCAGTGCCTGATTCGCCATTGATTAAAACACTCATGCTTGACGCAGATAATTTACCTATTGCACGAAACACTTCCTGCATAGCAGGGGCTTCACCAATGATATGGGCATTGGTTTGCGGCGCTTGTTTGCGTCTGGTTTTCTTTGTGGAGTTTGCACGGCAAGCACTTTCAACTAAAGAAACGGCTTCTTCTAAATCAAACGGTTTTGCGAGGTATTCAAACGCCCCTTTTTGAAACGCATTCACCGCCGAATCTAAATCCGAGTGGGCAGTCATGATAATGACAGGTAACCCAGGGTTTTGCTCAGCGATTGTTTCTAGTAACGCCATACCATCCATACCNGGCATACGCACATCAGACACCAGCACGGTAGGCTGGCTAAACTTTAAAGCATTCAGCACTTCTTGCGCATTGGCATAGCTTTGAGTTTCAAATCCTGCTCGTGCCAGCGCTTTTTCTAATACAAAGCGTATTGAGGCATCATCATCAACTAACCACACTGTTTTCATGACTACTCCAAAAAAACCATTAATCCGTAAAAGGCAAATAGATATTAAATTCTGTATGGCCTGGCCAACTGTCACACTCTATGTGTCCATCATGTTGGTCAACCAACGTTTGCGCGATGGATAAGCCAAGACCCGACCCATTTTCTTTATTGGTAATCATCGGGTAAAACAAGGTTTCTTTTAAACTCTTGTCTATGCCTGGACCGTTATCCGAAATTTGGATCAGCAAGGTTTTNTTCGGTGCTTTACCAGGGCGTCTATGTTGATGGTTGATACGGGTTTTTATTCTAATTTCTCCCCCATCAACGAGCGCCTGTTGTGCATTACGAATAATGTTTAATACCACTTGTTGAATTTTACTCTGATCGATATATACGCTGGGTATGCTCGGGTCATAGTCTTTCACTAACGTGATATTTGCATTGTTATCAAGCATGCTTAATTTAACGACAGACTCAAGCGCTTGGTGAATATTGCCATACGATTTGTGTGGCAGTTGATTCGGGCCAAGTAAACGGTCGACTAATTCACGTAAGCGGTCTGCTTGTTCAATAATGAGTTCTGCACATTGATCTCGTTCTTGCTGATCAACCTCATACTGCAATAATTGCGCCGCTCCGCGTATACCCCCCAAAGGATTTTTTATTTCGTGGGCTAAACCACGAATTAAATTACGTGCAGCTTGATACTGATGCATTTGATTTGAGGCCTGATCGTGGCGAATTTCATCGTCCATCTGGCGGCATTCAAACAAGATATAATTGTCATCTTTATTGGTAATTCGGCGTGTACTAATTGTGAGNTTGGCATGGCGAGAATCGATGAACACCACGTCAGCTCTATGCTGGTGGCAATCAACACCATCAAAGAGTGAATACTGAGCAATGCGTTTAAGATCGATAGAGTGGTAGTTAAACAGGTTATCAAACGGTTGGTTGAGAATGCGCTTTGGCCCTAAACCAAGTAGCTCACTGGCACTATCATTGGCATAAACAAGTTTAAAATCACGGTTAAGTAAAATAACCGCTGTACTTAAATTTTTCCAAATGCTGTCGAGCAATTCTGAGTTAAATTGTGTATCACTGAGCATGGTTGCACCATTTTAGTGCGTTACGATTAAGTGCAGCTTAGCATAATCCTTTTGCATTGCGAGGCGCGTTTGAAAAAATTAATTCCCACCAANAACAGACGCTCTGTGCATGTAGAATGTGCTAACTGGACTGACCGAAACGAGTTTATTGTTCGCATTAAATAGTTTGGCTTGTAATGTGTGCTCGCCTCGATTTACGCCTCGTAGTGCAAAAGTAGAACTNTTACTTGGTTCNCCATGGGGGGCACCATTTACAAAAAGTTGTACTTTAAAACCCGTTGCAAAGCGAGGAATGACACGGGTTGTAACATAAACAGAACCGGAGTTTTCTCTGACTGTTGCTTNGTCTTCAGGTGAGGAAATAGCGATTTTAAAGTTTACGGGTGTTGCACTGGCTGTGTTATCAAGAATACTGGTGTCGGTAGCAGGCATGGTCAAGTTAGGGGTATTAAGCTTTACTTCGGTAGCACCGGGGCGTGGCGTATCAGAAAATACNAGAACACCATTTTTATCTTTCCACGAATACACTTTTTTTGTTGTTCCATAACTAAAAAAGCTTACTGATAGTAACAAAAATACCAATAAAGTTGTTCTTTTCACCCTGCGACCCTGCATTTTTTTATGTAATTAAAACTGTAGAGGAGAACACGCCTAATTACCATTAAAAAAGCCCGCCAAAGCGGGCTTGAGAACACACATTAATTATTTACTGTCTACGACGTATTAAACGCTGTAGTACATTTCGAACTCAACTGGGTGAGTTGTCATGTTAAGTTTTTCAACTTCTTTGTTCTTAAGTGAGATGTATGCATCAATTAGGTCGTCAGTGAATACACCACCTGCTTTTAAGAACTCACGGTCAGCATCTAAAGCAGCAAGTGCTTCGCTTAGTGAAGAGGCAACTTGTGGGATCTCAGCTGCTTCTTCAGCAGGTAGATCGTATAAGTCTTTATCCATTGCATCGCCAGGGTGGATCTTGTTTTGAATACCNTCAAGGCCAGCCATAAGCATTGCAGAGAATGCTAAGTATGGGTTTGCTGTTGGATCAGGGAAGCGTACTTCGATACGACGTCCTTTTGCAGATGGTACTACAGGGATACGGATTGAAGCAGAGCGGTTACGTGCAGAGTATGCAAGCATTACTGGCGCTTCGAANCCTGGTACAAGACGTTTGTACGAGTTAGTTGACGCGTTAGCGAATGCGTTGATTGCTTTAGCGTGCTTGATGATACCACCGATGTAGTAAAGCGCTTCTTCAGAAAGACCTGCGTATTTGTCACCAGCGAAGATGTTCACGCCATCTTTACCTAAAGATTGGTGACAGTGCATACCAGAACCGTTATCACCTACAAGCGGCTTAGGCATNAATGTCGCTGTTTTACCATAAAGGTGAGCCATGTTATGGATAACATATTTCATCTCTTGGATTTCGTCAGCTTTTAATACCATTGTATTGAAGCGTGTTGCGATTTCGTTTTGACCCGCAGTTGCTACTTCGTGGTGGTGTGCTTCAACAACTTGGCCTAGCTCTTCAAGAACTAAACACGTTGCTGAACGCCAGTCNTGNGATGAGTCGATTGGTGAACATGGGAAGTAACCACCTTTAACACCTGGACGATGACCTTTNTTGCCACCTTCGTAATCTTTATCTGAGTTCCAAGCNGCTTCGATGTCGTCGATTTTATACATAGAACCAGACATGTCTGATTTGTATTTAACGTCATCAAATAGGAAGAACTCTGGCTCTGGGCCAAATAATACAGTGTCTGCGATACCAGTTGAACGCATGTACTCTTCTGCACGTTTAGCAACAGAGCGAGGGTCACGCTCGTAACCTTGAAGTGTTGAAGGCTCAACAACGTCACAACGTACGATTAAAGTTGCTTCTTCAGAAAATGGGTCCATTTTNGCAGACTCAGGAACAGGCATTAATACCATGTCTGATTCGTTGATACCTTTCCAACCAGCAATTGAAGAACCGTCAAACATTTTGCCGTCTTCAAAGAAGTCTTCATCAACNTGATGATGAGGAATAGAAACATGCTGTTCTTTACCTTTGGTATCAGTAAAGCGTAAATCAATGAACTTAACGTCATTTTCTTTGATAAAATCTAAAACCGATTGTGACATGTGTCCTCCAATTGTTGGGTTTTATTTTTGCTGCATTATTGCTTTTGTTCTATGTAAGCTGGTTTCATGCCAAATTTTTAACGCCTTGTTTAGGCTTATAAAAATAAAATAAAGCGCATTTTGTTAATTATTTTTGCACTATTTTGGTGCGTAAAATGTTCATTGTGGTGCGTTATGCTTNCCGGTTGTATTTGCACAACGATTANCCACCCTAGNTAGCATAAACGAAATGTGCTTTAGTGCCAAAATATTGCTAAAAAGGTGATTTTTTACCAGTTTNGATGTTCGATTAAAGATAAAATTAATAAAATTGTCATTTATAAAACAGATACTTATAAAAAGCCTGAAGAAAGTTTATAAAATTGTATTGGATAAACTTTCATCCATGCCATTATTAAGGGATAATATGCGCCCTTTTAAATCCTATGCTTAGACATCTGTTGAAAATGCAGGTGAGTGCGTAGATCTTGCAGGATCAATGAGATTCAATTTCTCTGAGAAAAAATATGAGCATCGAAAAGTTAAGAAATATAGCGATTATCGCCCACGTTGACCACGGTAAAACAACTTTGGTTGATAAACTGCTTGAGCAATCAGGCACATTAGAAACACGCGGCGGTAATGAAGAGCGCGTGATGGACTCAAACGACATTGAGAAAGAACGTGGTATTACCATTTTGGCTAAAAACACAGCCATCTCTTGGAATGATTACCACATCAATATCGTAGACACCCCAGGACACGCCGACTTCGGTGGTGAAGTTGAACGCGTACTTTCGATGGCTGACTCAGTATTGTTACTTGTTGATGCTCAAGAAGGTCCAATGCCACAAACGCGCTTCGTAACGCAAAAAGCGTTCGCGCAAGGTTTGAAGCCAATCGTTGTTATCAATAAAATTGATAAGCCGGGTGCACGCCCTGATTGGGTTATGGATCAAATCTTTGATTTATTCGATAACCTTGGTGCAACTGACGAACAGTTAGACTTTAAAGTTATCTACGCATCAGCTATCAACGGCTGGGCAACATTAGATTTAGACGAACCATCTGACAACATGGAACCTATGTTCAAGATGATCGTTGACGAAGTATCACCACCGGATGCAGATCCTGAAGGTGACTTCCAAATGCAGATTTCTCAACTTGATTACAACTCATACGTAGGTGTAATCGGTATCGGCCGAATCAAGCGTGGTTCTGTAGCGCCTAACCAACAAGTAACTATTATCAGTGCTGATGGCACAAAACGTAATGGTAAAATTGGTGCGGTTCAAAGCTACTTAGGTCTTGAGCGAATTGATACAGACCGTGGTTATGCGGGTAATATCGTAACTGTGACAGGTATNGGCGAATTAAAAATCTCTGATACAGTGTGTGCGCCTTCTAACGTTGAAGCGTTACCTCCGCTATCAGTTGATGAGCCGACAGTAACAATGACGTTCTCTGTAAACACGTCGCCATTTGCGGGTAAAGAAGGTAAGTTCGTAACATCACGTAATATCCTTGAGCGTTTACAAGCTGAGCTTGTTCACAACGTTGCATTACGCGTTGAAGAAACTGACAACCCAGATAGCTTCCGTGTATCAGGCCGTGGTGAACTTCACTTAGGTATCTTAATCGAAAACATGCGTCGTGAAGGCTACGAGCTTGCTGTTTCTCGTCCAGAAGTAATCTTACGCACTGTAGATGGTGTATTAGAAGAACCGTACGAAACAGTAACGATTGACTGTCAAGAAGAGCACCAAGGTTCTATCATGGAACAAATTGGTCTGCGTAAAGGTGAACTAACTGACATGGCGCCAGATGGTAAAGGCCGTATGCGTATGGACTTTATGATGCCGAGCCGTGGTTTAATNGGTTTCCAAACTGATTTCATGACGCTTACATCAGGTTCAGGTCTTATGTACCACACGTTTGATCATTACGGTCCTCATAAAGGCGGTAACATCGGTCTACGTAAAAATGGTGTAATGATCGCTAACGCAACAGGTAAAGCGTTAACTAACGCATTATTCAACCTTCAAGAGCGCGGTAAGCTATTCATCGGTCACGGTGTAGAAGTTTACGAAGGTATGGTTATCGGTATTCATAGCCGTGATAACGACCTAACTGTAAACGCACTTAAAGGTAAGCAGCTAACGAACGTTCGTGCATCAGGTACTGATGAAGCGCAAACATTAACACCACCATTGAACTACACACTTGAGCAAGCGCTTGAGTTTATCGATGATGACGAGTTAGTAGAAGTAACACCTGAAAATATTCGTATTCGTAAGCGTCACTTAACTGAAAGTGATCGTAAACGTGCGAGCCGTGCTTCTAAAGGCTAATTTACGCTTTTAGCTCACGCAAAATAACACGCCGTCGTATTGCAAAATACGGCGGCTTTTTTGTTTAAGGAGACTTGTTTTTTGCTGTCAGCCGTAA
>JGI25128J35275_1000245_pt1 | contig 17057 bp, 26 predicted proteins | sample ETNvirenome_2_60_FD_35275 | JGI IMG/M metagenome (IMG submission 35275)
ACAAATATTGGTAAAATTGATGTAACAAACCCTGGAACTGGTGCGGCACTTGGATTATCTCCAGCAAATCAAGCAATAGCAGCTAGAGTTAGATCACCATTGAGTGTACCAAAAGAACAATATGGGGAATTATTTAACAGATGAACATAGATGAATTAAGAGAAGAGATTAAGCGTGATGAGGGTAGTGTAAACTCCGTGTACCTCGACCACCTTAACCTACCAACGACAGGAATCGGCCATCTTATCACCGAACAAGATGAGGAACACGGCAAACCAGTTGGTACAGCAGTATCAGAAGATCGTGTTAATGAATTGTTTGCTACAGACATNGANGTAACAATATCAGAGTGNAAAGAGTTGTTTGATAATTTTGATGATNTACCAGAAGAAGTACAAAAAATNTGTGCGAACATGATGTTTAATATGGGTAGACCTCGTTTATCAAAATTTAAAATGTTCCGTGCAGCACTAGCGAACAAAGACTGGTCTGAATGTGCCGTTCAAATGGAAGATTCGAGATGGCACAAACAGGTAACAAACAGAGCGAATCGCCTGATTTCAAGGATGAGAGCGGTCGAGGGTACCTAATCCTAAAGTCTTAACATTGTTATTTATGCCTTGTTTTTCACATTCTTTATCAACCATTAAACCTATCTGTTGACGGATATTCCGTCTTTCTTTATCGCAAATAATTTTAAGTTTATTGTAAGTTGAAACATCAATACCTATTGACTTGAATTTAGATGTGTCTGCCATTATACTACCTCCATGAATTATAAACACCCAATTATACCCAATAAAACCCGAAGACCCAACAAATATTTCGCAAAAAAAACTGTGGCTATGGGATTAAAGTTTGATTCTAAGTGGGAAGCAGAGCGTTGGGGACAGCTTAAATCAATGGAAAGAGCTGGTATTGTTACTCAATTAGAGCGTCAAATACGATATGATTTGACTATTAATGATGTTAAAATATGTAGTTATATAGCAGATTTTAGGTATTTATTAGAAGAAGAAAATGGTCTTTTTAAACTTGTTGTTGAAGATGCAAAAGGCATATTAACACCAGAGTTTAAACTTAAAAAGAAGCTTATGAAAGCCATTCATAATATAGAATTGCATCTCTCTTACAAAAAAAAATAATATTGGTTGTTGACAAATAGGATTTGTGTGCCTATGTTCAGGTATCTAGTGTCTATTTTTTATAAGAGAAAGGAATTATTATGGATTTAGATTTTTTAAATATGCCTTTGCAGGATTTGTTCAAGTATCGTGAAGACTTGAAACAACAAATCCAAGCGTTAAAGGACAAGCAAGGTGTTCTTAATGACGATCTTGCAATTAGATTTGGTAACTCTGCAAGGAACAAACTTGCAGATGATGGCAAAGATTATGGAACTGTAACATTTAATGAGCAGGGCTATAAAGTTAAAGTAAGCTTAAGACAGAAGGTAACTTGGGATCAAGAAGGTCTAGCACAGTCTTTGATTAATATGAGCGAAGATGATGCAAGACATTACGCTAAGATTACTTATGGTATTGATGAGCGTAAGTATAACAATGCACCTCCTGGTATTAAGGCTAAACTACAAGAACACAGAACTGTAGAACTTACAGGTACATCTGTGGATATTACGGAGGATACTAATGGCTCTTAAGATTATTACTGCTGATGAAAGATTAGCAGAAAAAAGAGGTCATAAGATTGTAGTCTGTGGTCAAAGTGGTGTGGGTAAGACAACTCTTGCCCGTACCCTTGATCCTGATACTACTTTGTTTATGGACTTAGAAGCTGGTGATGCCGCTATTGAAAGATGGCCAATTGATGTGATTCGCCCTAAGACATGGGAAGAGTGCAGAGATTTTGCTTGTTTTCTTGGTGGGCCCAATCCAGCTCTAACACCCGAACAACCATATAGCGTTGTGGAATATGAGAGAGTTTCACAAATGTATGGTGATTCCATTGCAATGATGAAGAAATACGACTCTATTTTTGTAGATAGTATTACAGTTGCAGGCAGACTTTGTTTTCAGTATTGCCTTGGTCATGCAGATAACAAATCTGATAGGACTGGCAAAATTGATACAAGAGCCGTCTATGGTATGCAAGGTCGTGAAATGATGTCATGGCTTACACATCTACAACACATCAGAGATAAAAATGTAATCTTTGTTGGTATCCTTGATGAAAAGGTAGATGACTATGGAAGGTCTGTATATGAATTACAAATTGAGGGTTCAAAGACTGGTCGTGAATTACCAGGGATCGTTGATGAAGTAATTACTATGGCAGTAATGCCAAGCGAAGAACATGGTCCTTATAGGGCTTTTGTATGTCAAACACTTAATCAATATGGCTATCCAGCAAAAGATAGGTCTGGACAATTAGAAGTAATTGAAGAGCCACATCTTGGTAAGTTATTGGCAAAAATTAAAGGTAAATCAACAGATGACAAGAGCTTGGATTTTGTTGATCCTAATTCAATCAAATCTAGTCAAAAGGAGAATGCAAATGATTGATTATAATAGTGTACCCACAGGCGGTGGGGGTGGTGATTTTGAACTTATCCCTGCAGGCACTGTTGCTCGTGTAATTTTAACCATGAAAAGAGGAGCAGAAACTATTTCTGATTACTCTTCACAACCATTATTTAAAGTAGGACAGACTGGCACTAAATGGCTTGAATGTGAATTTACTGTGGTTGGTGGCAAGTATGACAAACGTAAGTTTTGGCAAAATGTCATGGTTGATGGTGGTAAGATTAATCCTGAAAGTGGTATGCCTTGGTGTAAAGAAATTGGCATCAGAACTTTTAGAGATATTATTAACAGTGCTTTTGGTTTAGATCCAAATGATACTTCACCAGAGGCTGCATCAAGACGTAATATTAATGACTTGAATGTGCTTGATGGTGCAGAGTTTTGTGTCAAAATTGCTGTAGAAAAAGGCACAAATGGTTATGCCGACAAAAATAAAATGTTGGTTGCACTAGCAGTTAATAGCAAAGAATACATTGGTAGTGGTAATGCACAACAACAACCAGTGCAAACACCACAAACGCAAACACAACCTACTAATAATACTATGCCACCTTGGGCTCAAAAGTAGGTTACTAGATTTCTAGCGGCAAGACTGCTTTCTCTGTCTGCTAGAGTCGGTTTGGGTAGCACCGATGCCGCAAAGCTACCCAACATTTAAGGAACAAACATGATTTTAAGACCATATCAAGAAATTGCAGTAGAGGATGCTTCAACTGCACTAGACAAACACAAAAACACAATTGTAGTTGCACCCACAGGTGCAGGCAAAACAATTATGTTATCTGCCTTAGTTGGCAAAAGATTTAAAGCAGGAAACAAGATTCTTATTCTGCAACATAGAGATGAGTTAGTAAGACAGAATAAAACTAAGTTTTCTAAAGTTAATCCAAATATTTCTACTAGCATTGTTGATGGCACAGAAAAGGACTGGTCAGGTAGTACCATCTTTAGCATGGTGCAAACATTATCAAGAGAAAACAATCTTAATAACATAGAACATTTTGACTTAGTTGTTGTTGATGAAAGCCATCATGCAGTAGCAGATACATATGTCCGTATCATTGATAAAGTCAGACAAGCTAATGATTCTGTAGAGATTGTTGGCTTCACTGCAACACCTAATCGTGGAGATAGAAAAGGTTTAAAAAGAGTATTTACTAATTGCTCACATCAGATTGAAATTAGTACATTAATTAGAGAGGGATTCCTTGTGCCACCAAAGACATACGTTGTTGATGTGGGTGTGCAAAAAGATTTAGAGAGTGTTCGTAAGACTGTAACCGACTTTGATATGTCAGAGGTTGAGAAGATTATGAACAAAAGAGCCATTAATGAAAAGATTGTTGAAGAGTGGCAAGACAAAGCTAATGAAAGAAAGACAGTAATTTTCTGTAGCACCATAGTCCATGCACAAGATGTTTGTGATGAATTTAGACGTAAAAATGTAAGAACAGAAATTGTAACTGGTGATACACCAAGCGAACAACGTAGACAAATCTTACATGATTTAGAACATGGAGATGTTCAAGTTGTTGTTAATGTTGCTGTGCTTACAGAGGGATTTGATGCACCACCAATTAGTTGCATTGTATTAACTAGACCATGTTCATACAAATCAACAATGGTGCAAATGATTGGGCGTGGATTAAGACCAATTAATCAAGAAGAACACCCTGGACTTATTAAGAAAGACTGCGTTGTTTTAGATTTTGGCACAAGTGTATTAACACATGGATCACTTGATGAGGGCGTAGATTTAGATGGTGCTCAAGCGAACACTGGTGGTGCAACACCACTTAAAAACTGTCCAGAGTGTCAGTCTGAAATACCTTTATCATCAAGAGAGTGTCCTATCTGTGGTTATGAATTTGGAACTCAAGACAAAGAAATTCTTGAAAACTTTACTATGACAGAAGTTGATCTCATTGATAGATCACCTTTTAGATGGCTTGACTTGTTTGAAAACAAAAGATGTATGATGGCAAGTGGTTTTAATGGATTTAGCTTAGTAGCACATTTAGATGACTTGTCTGTGGCGATTGTAAAGCGAAACAAAGGGCGTTTGCGAATCATTAGTGTTGGTACTAAAGAACAAGCTATTGCGTCTGCTGATGACTTTCTAAGAGGCGTTGAGGATAGTGATGGCTCAAAGAAAGGTAAGAGGTGGCTAAATCAAGGTGTAACCATACGTCAAAAAGATGCCTTGGCTAGTTTGGGTCAGTTTATTAGACCTATGGATTTTAGTTGGAACAAATACAAAGCGGCTTGTTGGCTAAATTATTTGTGGAATAAAAAGGACATTGATGTCAAAATTTTAAATTATTATGAAGGAGGTGACAGTGCATCGCAGTGAAGCATTAAAAAAAGTAGACTTAATAATTAATGGNCCTAGAGCTAAAACTCATGGTGATGCTTATGATACACATACAAGTATCGCTGCAATGTGGAACATACTGTTAAGAAAAAAGCTAAAGCAAGAGTTAGATATAAATGACATTTATAGATGTATGATAGGAATCAAACAAATTAGAAACAGTCAGAATCCAAAGGTTGAAGACAACATGATTGATATTATTGGATATGCTGCGTTAGCAATAGAGGCGAAAGATGGCAAGATTGGTAGTTGAATATACAATTAAAGAAGAAAATGATGCAGGTGTTGAGAACTTTAAAGACGGCAAGATGTTTGTGCAGTTTAGTTTCAGTGATTCACCAGATGAAGCAGTGGATAAATTACATAAAGCTTTAAATCATGTAATAAGTAAAAATAAACATTATGTTTCAAATGTTAGTTTTGTTGCCAAGTTTGAGGGTCAACAAGTTGCAGAGGGAAGTTTATACGAAGAAGGAGAAGGTAGATGGATAAACCCACAATCGGAGACGATTCACTAAAAAATTTAACCAAATTATTTACAAGATTTGGTTGGGATAAAAGACTAAGCGAACTTAGTGAGGAGCAAATACTCACTACAATATTAATAATGCAATTTTCAAAAAGGTTAGAAGAAGATGAACAATATACAGAAGACAGACTCAACAAACTACTTCTTGAATATGTCTCAAACTACGACAAACAATCAAAGCCAGTCGATGAAGATCCGATCCCTTTTTGAAGATGTTATTGACAAAACTATAGTTGATAAAAACAAGAGAGAGCCTAGAAGAAGATATTTAGGTGGATCAATGTTAGGAGATAAGTGTGCTAGAAAAATACAGTACATATATAAAGGTCAAGATCCTGATGAAGATAAAGCTTTTAATGCACAAACTCTTAGAATATTTCAACTTGGACATGAGTTAGAAAATAGTATGTCTGGTTGGATTAGAAATGCAGGATTTGACATTAGAACAATGGATAGTAATGGAGAACAATTTGGCTTTTCCATAGCAGACGATGAGATAAAAGGACACATAGATGGTGTCATATGTTCTGGCCCTTTAAGTGTTGGTTATCCAATGTTGTGGGAGTGCAAATCTGCTAACGATAAAAAGTTTAGGGATTTTAAAATGAGAGGTATAAAAGCTAATCACACATACGAAGTGCAAGTGGCTTTATATCAAGCTTATATGGAACTAACAGATAATCCATGTTTGTTTACAGTTATAAATAAAAATACAAGCGAAATTTTCTACGAACTGGTTCCGTTCAATCAAGACTTAGCTCAATATGCCAGTGATAGAGCGGTTGATATATTAAAGGCTACAAAACAAAATGAAATGTTGCCTAGAATAGCACAAAACAGAGATGTCTTTGATTGTAAATGGTGTCAATTTGCAGATACTTGTTGGGGTAATGGTTGATGGCGACACAGAAGGTAGCAGAGCATCGCCATCAAGGGGGATGGTAATGAACATTGTTAAGTTTGGCAATAACAAAAGAGGTATGGATGCTAAAGAACTCGTTGAGTTAATTAGTGATAAAGTGCCATCTCATATACAAATAAATTTGTTAAAAGACACTTATCCACAGGGTGTGGTTAGGGGTGATCAGTTTACTATTGGCTCATTAGGTGGAGAAGCAGGTAAATCTTTAAAAATAGACATTAATCCAAGATCGCCATATTTTATGAAAGGGCAAGATTTTAACGGAGCCGATGGTGTAGGTGGCATTGTTAAGATATTAATGGAGGGTAGGAACATGAAATTAACAGAGGTTAAAGAGTTATTTTCAGATTATATTGATGGTAACAATCCAGTTGAAGTTGAAACAATAAGCTCAATTATAAAGCCAAACACACCACATATAAACATTAATACACCATTTGATAGTGAGCATAAGTATCTTAACGCAGATGGGGAGTTATTGTGTCTTGTTCGCAGATATAACGCAAAAGACAATGAAGGTAATCCAATGTTAGATGGTCATGGAAAGCCTAAGAAAGAGTTTAGACAATTTACTGGTGGTAGTAATTATCCAAAGATGCCAGATGTAAGACCACTTTATAATATACCAAACATTGTGGCATCAGATAAGATTATATGGGTAGAGGGCGAGAAATGTGCAGATGCACTAAATGATCTTGGATACACTGCAACTTGCACTATGGGTGGTGCAGGTATGTTATCAAGAAAGTCTGCAAACCTATTTGACTTCTCACCATTACATGACAAAGAACTAGTTATATGGCCAGACAATGATAATGCAGGTCGCAAGGTAGCAGATTTAGTCCAGGAGTTATCTCTTAATGCTGGAGTTAAGTCAGTAACAACATTGACACCACCAAGAGGTAAGCCAGAGAGATGGGATGTTGTAGACGCAATAGCCGAACAATTCAATATCAATGAGTTTCTTAATGCAAATGTTAAGCAAGTTAAAAAGAATATAAATCTTCTTGATGAAAGTTTGTTAATAAACAGATTTGTTGGAGAAGCACCACAGCAGAAGTTTTTAATAGCGAACACACTACCACTTGCAGTGCCAATTATATTTTCTGCTGCAGGAGATAGTGGTAAAGGTATGATGACATTAGATTTAGCTATGAAAGTATCTAGTGGTCAACCTATGTCAGAAGCGTTTGGTGGTCATATAAGTGAGTTTGGTAACTCTATTATCTTTACGGCAGAAGATGATGAATCAGAAATGCACAGAAGAATTGAAAGACTTGACTATGATAACAATAGGTCAAGTTATGAACATGAGCTGCGAATCGTGAGTTTGCCTAATGTTGGTGGTGTTTTCCCTATACTACAAGAAACACATGATGGTTATAAAACCAGTATAGAATTTGATAAGTTGTACGAACAAATACTACAGATGAAAGATTTAAAGCTAATTGTATTTGATCCGTTAGCATCTTTTGTTCATGCAGATGTAAACTCTGATCCAGCGGCAGGTGCGGCTTTGACTGGATTACTGGCACAGATAGCTACAGAAACTGGTGCGGCAGTCATTATGTGTCATCATATGACTAAGGTAAAAGAAGATGCAGTGGTCAGTACGCCTGAACAAGCAAGAAATATGATTAGAGGTACGTCAGCATTGGTTGATGGTGTTCGTTGTGCGTTTGCACTATGGCAGATAGATGAAGCCACTGGCAGAAGACGTTGCCAAGATTTAGGCATAGATTATCAAAGAAACAAATGTTTTGATGGTGCAGTGGTTAAGTCAAATGGTCCTGCAAACAGAAACATAAGACACTTTATTAGAGATGAGTTTAGTGGTTTACTGCTAGATAGAAGTGATGACATATCAAGGTTACATAGTGGAACTAACAAAGAGATTAAGAAGAACGCATTGTTTAGTTGGATTTCTGATTGTGAGCGTGAAGGCAGAGCTATGACACAACAATCTGGTGCAGATGCTATATTACAACGTATGTCTGCCGATACAGATGCACCAAATGTATTGAATAATTGCACACAAAGAATGATAGATGGAATTGTAAGAGAACTCATACAAGAAGGTAGACTTGCTAAGTATTCATTTAGCACAAGTGGTGGCAGGAAGTGGCTTGGCACCATAGATGGCGATATGAGTCGTGGTGAGTATGAGGCTACAACTGCGAGGGACAATGTATAAACTTCCAGAGAATAACTGTGTAATCAGCTTTAGTGGTGGTAGAACAAGTGCATTTATGTTGANGCAAATCATGNATCATAATGATGGTTTGCCAGGCAANGNTGTTGTTTGTTTTGCGAACACTGGTAGAGAAATGCCGCAAACACTTAAGTTTATTAATGATTGTTCGCTCAACTGGGGCCTGGAGATCGTCTGGTTAGAATATGATCTCAACGAAGAAAACAAACATATATTCAAAATAGTTGACTATGATTCATCAAGTAAAAAGGGTGAGCCATTTGATAAACTTATTAACAAGCATCAGATGTTACCTAATCCATTAGCAAGATTTTGTACTGGTAGTCTTAAACGAGATACCATTAGTAAATACCTTAGAAGTCTTGGTTGGAAGAAGTGGCATAACATAATGGGTATTAGATCAGATGAAAAACATAGATGCAAAGATGGATTTCAAAATGGTTTTTATCCACATTATCCTATGGTTGAAGCCAATCATAGTATATTTGATGTTGATAGATTTTGGCACAAACAATCATTTAAATTAGATTTACCAGTTGTTCGTGGCAAGACAATCAAAGGCAACTGTGATTTATGCTTCTTGAAATCAGAATCACAATTAGCTTCAATGGTCAGAGATCACCCAGAATTAGCACAATGGTGGATTGATGCAGAAGAAAGACTTGGTAGAAGATTTGAGCGTAACAGAAGTATGAAAAACTTTTCTAAGTTTGTTAACGCACAACAAGATTGGATTTTCAATGATGAAGCCTTCCTTTGTCAAACAGATGGTGGGGAGTGTACTGGATGAAAATAGTAGATTTATTTAGCGGCGTTGGAGGATTTAGTTATGCCGCCGAACAAATAGTAGGTGGCTTTGAAACAGTAGCCTTTGTAGAAAGAGATGAATACTGTCAAAAAGTCTTGCGTAAGCACTGGAAAGATGTGCCAATATATAATGATATAAGGAGTTTTAATGGAAAAGAATTTAGAGATGCAGACATCGTTGTTGGAGGCTTCCCTTGCCAACCCTGGTCAGTTGCAGGAGCTCAAAAAGGCAGCGAAGATGACAGAGATCTCTGGCACGAAATGGTTAGGATTATTGAAGACATACGGCCTAGATGGGTCATTGGCGAAAATGTGTCAGGCTTTGTTACAATGCCAATGGGTCTCCGAAGAAGTCTCTCTGACTTGGAAAGTATCGGATACAAAGCCATCCCATATCTTATTCCAGCTGCAGCCGTCGACGCCAAGCATAGACGAATGCGATGCTGGGTTGTGGGCTACACCGAACACGATGGATCATCTACCACCCCGTTCAGAGGAAGGAACAATGAAGCTGATGGAGGGTCAACGCAAGGGCAGAACAAAGCCAGGGAACTTGAGGGAGCAAGTGGACGAACAGACAATGAGTTTGTACAAACAGACATCTTCGACCTTATGGCCGACACCGACAACACAAGAGATCGAACACCCAGAAGCGGAATTGACACCGAACAACAGACGATTGAGCAAGGACGGGCAGACATCTCACAGTCTGAATCTAGCAGACAGCGTGAAGATGTGGCCAACACCAACAACAATGGACACAAAGGAAGATGCGTTGAAACACGCAACGAAACTCCTACAAGGCAAGACACACAGAGCGAGTGGAGAGCCAATTCAGAAATCATTGGTGGACAAAGTAATGATGGAAGAGATCAAGAAAAATCCAGAGTTAATGAAGATTTACGAAGATCACGAGATGATTGTTCGCCCAAACTTACCAGCTCAACAGGAGTTTGTAGATTACCTACGGGAGCAGACAACAATCAAAGAATTAGCGGAGAAAACAGACATCAAGAAAACAACAATAGAACATTGGTTTCGCAAGGATCAAAAAGGTTTCAGTCACCCAAGCATAGAGGACTGGGAAAAGATAAAGCCACACTTGAAGCAAATAAAGTACAATCAAGAGATGACATTGATAGAGACAAAGGAATGGAAGAACAAAAATCAAATGTATCCAACACCGAGAGCAAGGGATTGGAAGGACGGATACACAGTGCCACCATCAGTACAGAACGGAACGAGAGCACACACTCTGGGAACATTCATAGCAGAGAAAGAGATAATGTGGCCGACACCAACAACCAAGGGGTACGGACACGCATCAATGGGTCAGACGATGATCTTCCGAAAGAAAGTGGAAGCCGGGGAGATGACCGAACAACAAGCACAGGAGATGTTGGGTTGCACACTAAGACCACCAAGAATGGAGAAATGGGATTATCCAAAGAAAGAAACCCAGCCTTCAGAGAAAGACCGATCCTCTGGGACGCTGAACCCAGTGTGGGTAGAGTGGCTAATGGGATACCCAACAGGGTACACCGACTTAGATGTTTAGGAAATAGTATCGTGCCACAAGTGGTAGCTAGAATATTTTANGCAATNAANGAGGCAGAGAATGTTAAAGAAGTGTAGAGAATGTAATANTACAAAGTCAATATCCGTATTTCCTAGAGCAAAAAATAGTTTTAACAAAGTTGTGTATCTTGCAGTATGTAAAGTTTGTAAAGCTGCAAAAGTTAAAGCTAAACGAGAAAGTGATAAATTAAATAAATTTATTTCCGTATATGATCCATTAGAACAAAGTCCAAATGCCTTTGAAGATGATCCAAGAGCTGTTAATGAAATTGAATATGGTAAAGTATATAAAAACCATACACATTTATTTTCTACTAGTATTTTAGATGATTTAAGTTGACATGAGTGCCTATTGTGATTATATATAATTTATAAAGTACGGAATCATTATTTGATTTCGCCTTTTGTTTTAAAATGTTTGTTTAAAAAAGACCTAGCTAAAAACTGGGTCTTTTTTTTATCTTGACATTGGCATTGACTTCCTATTATAACTATCCTATATTATCAATATTACTAGCGTATGGAGATATAAATGAAAACAACAGCAGTTATGAAATACGAAACTATTTGCGGTGAGCTGTGCATTGACCCAGCATTACCTTTTGAAGATGAAAATTTTATTCTTTTTATGAAGTCAATTAAANAGATGAAAGACATCAAACCGCCAAAGCATTGGGAACTAATTAAAAACTTTTTAAAGGAGAACTACTAACAATGAAGTTAAAAGTTATTACTAAAAAAGAAGAACAACCTAATTTAGAACAAGCTCAAGAGTTTGTTGGTGGTCTTGTTGAAAGAGTTGAATTAAGAAATGGCGATGTCATGCTTATTGATGAAGAGGGCAAACCAAAGCAAAAGAATATTAATTTAGATGCTACTGCTCATTTCTATGAAAGCTTTGGTCCTGTAGATGTTATTGTGGGCGATGTCATTTTAATTAAAAAAAATGCCTTAACGGATTTGTGGTAAAGCTATGTCTAAATTTGAAAAATTTGTTGTAGATGAGTTTATTAATAAACCATTAATGGCAAGTGAGATCATTGGTGCTATGTCGCAACCAAAGAGAACCATTATGGGTTATCATCAACATTCTTATGCCGAGGCAGCAATCAGAAAATTACAAGTTAAACTGGTTAATGCACAGAAGTTTGTTATCAGTAATGATCTCATTGATCATGCCATTGAAGCATCATTATCAAGGCCATATGTTTTAAATGAAATGATTAAGGGTGCAATCCCACCATTTAAAAATATGTTTATCGAATGGGATGAGCATTATCGTGTTCATGCAATGTCAAAATTGTATCATAAACATCTACCTGAATATAAGGATAGAATTGAACCACCAAAAGATCATTTAGATCGCATTGGTTATCATATTCACGAGAAAGCAGTCGATGATCCAGGTGCTTATGCCATGATTGGAGATAATTTAACTGCTTACGAAATGTGGTCTTTACTACCTAAACAAGATGGAGAAAAAGAAGGTAAATGGATTATGTCTCCTATGTCAAACACCATCATTAATGATGAATATTGTAGCCATAATCGTTTATATCAACATTTTTTAAACACTATTCATAAAACAAGTTCTCTTGGTGGAGATTATAACAAGCTTATGAAAAAAGACGAAGAATCCTTTACTAGAAATCAAGTCAAGGATGCTGTTAAGTTACTTGGTCATCCTTACGTTTTAAAATATTTTGGTGAGTATGATCAAAATGACAAGTATTGGAAAGCCACTCCACTTGATGGCAATGTAGAAGATTATCAAGTAATGAATGAAGTTTATTCAAGATTAAATACAACTACGTCAAGCAGTATGGATTGGATTTCTGGCAAAGATGAGGTTAAAGGTGGCTATGTTGGACCAACAATGCAAGAAATTGCAAGGGTACATTTAGCTCTATTGCAAGGTGGAGATATGAGATTTATTATTAGTGTCTTATCACTACTTAATTATGATCTCATTGTTCAACAAAAACAACAACCAGCAAAAAATAAAATTACACACGTTAGATATGGTAAGCGTGTTCCTACAAATGAATATAATCTTATTAATATTGATTTACCTAAACCTAAAGGAAGAGTTGTATATGAAAAGATTTTTACAGGTCATGGATCACCTAAAAGGTGGCACTTGAGGAGAGGACATTGGAGAAGGTATCGTGATGCCAAAGGCAATGTCACAAAGAGAGTTTGGGTTGATCAGTGTGAAGCTGGCAATAAAGACTTAGGCTCTAAAATTAACGACTATAACTTACAAAAAGCAAAAGGAGAAAGCTAAATGGCTAATTTACAGAATAGTGAGTTGATTGGTGTTGAACAACATTTTTGGGATTTACTTAATGATTATGGCATGACAAACGACCAGGCATTAAATGTTATCAAAGAAAAACATGGTTCCATTGGTTATGATCATGCATTAAGCTTAATTAATGAGCAAGATGATGAAGAACAAAAATATCAACAAGGAGCGTAATATGAATAATAAATATTTGCATTTGCATATTATGAGTACAACCATTCACAAACAACCAAATGCGTTTGTGCGAACATATAGAAAGTTTATCAAATGGTTAAAATGTTTCTAATGATCTGTGTGGTCTGGGTAGAAGGTTCAAAACATGATGGTGGCATTACTAATTGTATGTGGCACATCAGTAAGGTTGAATACAAAACACTCAAAGGATGCAGAGCAGACATTGATAACAGTAAAAGACTGGTGCTTGGTAGATTAAGGTATGAGTTCGGTGACAAACCTGATGATTACAATATCCAAGCAAGTTGTCTAAAGGCTGCTTAATGCTTGTTATAATAGAGTCGCCTTATAAGGGCAAAATTAAACAAAACTTATCATATGCTAAAAAGTGTATGTTTGATTCATTAATGCGAGGCGAGTCACCATTTGCCTCGCATTTACTTTATCCACAAGTCTTAGACGATGCGATCAAAACGCAACGAGCAATGGGTATGGATAGAGCATTTAACTGGTATAAACACGCAGATTTAATGGCAGTTTATATAGATAAAGGTGTGTCAGATGGCATGAAAAAAGGCATGAAGATAGCAAAAAATCTCGGAATAGAAATGGTTTATAGGACATTAGATGGAAGTAATAATAGAGGGTAGCACAGTTTATAATGGCGACTGTTTAGAAGTCATGGAAACAATAGATAAATGTTCGGTTGATAGTATAGTTACAGATCCGCCGTATCACCTAACATCAATAGTTAAAAGGTTCGGTAAGGAAGATTCAGCACCAGCACAATTTGGTACAGATGGAGCTTTTGCTAGAGCATCAAAAGGTTTTATGGGTAAAGAGTGGGATGGTGGTGATATAGCTTTCCAGGCGAACACATGGCGTAAATGCTATGAGTTGTTGAAGCCTGGAGGTCATTTGATAGCGTTTAGTGGATCACGAACATACCANAGAATGGCGTGTGCCATAGAAGATGCTGGGTTTGAAATNAGAGATCAATGTATTTGGTTNTATGGTAGTGGGTTTCCNAAAAGCCATAATATTGGTAAATCTATTGATGCCTTAAAAAAGACTGGTAAATCAAACCCACAAGCGTTGAGAAAAACAAGAATGGGTGATGATTACGAACCAACTGGTCAAGAAGATTACGCCAAAGGAAGAATGTTCAGTTCAGATATTGAAAATGATGATTATGAGCATCAAGTGGACAATGAATGGGAGGGTTGGGGTACAGCACTCAAGCCTGCACATGAACCAATGGTGTTGGCAAGAAAGCCTTTGTCGGAGAAGTCAGTAGCAGACAATGTGATGAAGCACGGAACTGGTGCAATAAACATTGATGGCTGTAGGATAGAGGGCGAGGTCAAACACCCAGAAACTATGCCAGACTTCCGTGATCAAGGCGAACAAAGTAAGGCCGCAATNGGTGTGGACAAGCTATCATTCGGTCAGACATCTAACGCCAAGCGTAAAAAAGTTGTTCGCAAACCACGATCAGCAGATGGTGTTTGGTCAGATGATAATAGTGGCATGAAGTCGGAGGGCTCGGAGTTCGCAGACGCAGATCCAAGAGGCAGATGGCCCAGTAATATTATGCACGACGGAAGCGAACAAATACAAGAAATCTTCCCAAAAACTGTCAGCACGGAGGTCAGCAGACAACGAACACACAAGGGAATATGGTCAGANAACAAAGATGATGACGGAGATTATATGCCAGCTTATGGNGATCATGGCAACGCTTCTCGGTATTTCTACTGTGCAAAGACATCAAAAGATGAGCGTAACTTTGGATTATATGGTTTTGAATCCAAGTTTGCACCAACTATGGGAGATGGCATTGGTGTTAAAGAACACAACGAACAAACGGCAACAAAAAAGAAAAATACTCACCCAACAGTAAAACCAGTGGAGCTTATGAGGTACCTTGTTCGCTTGGTAACGCCAAAAGGAGGACTGGTGCTCGATCCGTTTATGGGTAGTGGATCAACTGGCATGGGTGCAAGAGAAGAAGATTTTAGGTTCATTGGCATAGAAAAAGAAGAAGAATACTACGAAATCGCCAAAGCAAGAATAAAAAATGTAAAACCACAGTTAAATTTGTTTGACATATAGGTAATGAGTGCTTATATATATAGTATAACATTTTAACAAAAGGAGAGTATGTTATGGAAAACTTAGTAAAAGTTAAAGTCTTTACTAAAAAAGATTTAAAGAAAGTAAGTGAGTTAATTGACGATTTGTATTTTGACTACGATAGAATGAGTACAAGTGGTCAAGAGACTATTGATAAAATCTCAAGCACTTTAAAGGAGTTATCATAATGTATTATGGTGCTTATGGTGCTAATCTAAATATTTCCAATATGGAAGTGCGTTGTCCACAAGCTAAACCTATGATTAGTTTTATGCTTAAGGACTATAAACTTGTATTTAATGGTGTTGCAGACATCATTAAGTGCAAGGGTGCANAAGTNCCTATTGGTTTATGGAAGATTACAGAAAAATGTGAGAAAGCCTTAGATAGATTTGAGGGTTTCCCATACCTTTATAAAAAAATGTATGTCAATCTTGATATTCCAGGAGCAAAGGGTAAGTGTATGTTCTATGTTATGCGTAGAAAAGGGTTTGGTGTTCCACCAGCTCATTATTACAACTGCCTTGCACAAGGATATGAAGATTTTGGCATGGATAAAGACTATTTGTGTTGGGCTGTCCGTGAGGCAGAAGAATCACAAGAACTCAAACTCAATCTAGTAAAAAAAGTATCTAATAATGATGATTTAGAACTTGGTGTGGATTGGGAATACGATTGGGATGGTAGTCATATTCCATTAACAGAAAAAGCTAAAAGGAGAATGTAATGGCTAAATTAAAAGCTGGTCAAAAATTGGCTAAAAATATTGTTGCCTTACCAAATAATGTTGGCTTGGCATCAGACGAAGTATTTATGCTTGATGGATATACTAAAGTTCGCTTTCCACCTAATGCGTTTGGCAAAAGCAAAGGCATTGGGTCAGAGCGAATGTGGGTTAAAATTACTAATGGTGATAGCTTAAATGGTGTTGGTATCCTAGAAAACGAACCATCATTTAGTGATTTTCAACTGCATCAAATTATTAAATTTGAGGAAAATGATGATGGATTCCCACAATTTAAATCAATCGTCTAGGGTTCGTTGTACTAGCTGCAACGAACAAATTATGCGTAACCAAGAGATTGTTCTTAATAGAAAAACAATCTGTCTTGGTTGTGCATTAGATAAAGGTGTCTTGCAAATGCTTGATACCGACATCAATCACAAACTTTCTTGTAAACAAAAAGCTGGTACAGGAAAATACGATTGCCATTATTGTTATGTAATGACATATGGATTAATGCAAAAATTAGGATATGAAATTACAAATAATGGTACCTGGTTTAAACGAACAGATTTCCATAATGTATTCGTCATTTATGAGTAATCTACTTACCACTTACCAACTTACTTGGTAAGTAAAAATAGAGGGAAGTAATAAGTCATTGATAATATTAGATAAATTAAATCAACTTACCGAACTTACTTTTTACCATTGCAAGTTAATTTTAGCTTGTAAGTCATTGATTTCATT
>JGI25128J35275_1000246_pt1 | contig 17031 bp, 22 predicted proteins | sample ETNvirenome_2_60_FD_35275 | JGI IMG/M metagenome (IMG submission 35275)
CGCGTAACAAAGCTCATGGAGGGGGCTGGTTGAGGGGGCTCAGTGTGCCAAGGGTGGGGGCGGCTGGCTATTTATGCAGTGTCTCCCTAACGCGTCCGCTGCAATGCCAAGGCCTGCCAATGCTTCTTTGGCAGCACGCGCTGAATCAGCCACTTCTCCAAGGCGAGCCCGCAGCACGCCCTCGAAGAATTCTTTCTGTGCTGGGTTCATATAGTCGCCACCCGGAACACGATTGATAGTAAAGCTGCTCATATGTCATTTCCTTCGTTGGATATTTTTTCCTGTTTGTGTGCCCGATACATATAGGTCCAGATCAGTACCTGAATGATGATACTGAGCGCACTCCAGTGGCTCTGTGATCTTACCGCACCATAAAGAGCGATCATCAGATACAGCACAATTAGCCAATAAAACCATTTCATAAAGCACCGATATTTCTCTTAGCCCAATATCTGCGCCTATCCGCTGATAGGCGCGATAAGTCGTGCTCGATTACAATGATCGAGCTTTGGCGAATCCCAACTCTTAGCGCTTAGTTGCCTTGAGAAGGAGCACGCTTATAGACGTACCGGCAAATGCGTTCTCGATTGGCTGCGAAAACTCAAGGTCGAAGCCTGGAAGGAGATCCGCAGCCTTGCCGCGAGCACTCAGAGGGAGCACCGCACCAATACGCCCGCCCTGGGCTACCAGAGTGCCCGCATGCTGCAGATGCGCCTGCCAACGCCCCTCGCTATAGGGTGGGTTCATCGCGATCACAGAGAAGGCGTCACCAGCGCTCCAGGCGAGGAAATCGCCCTCGATGACCTGATGTCCCTTCTTGCGCAGGATTTCGCAGTGCAGGGGGCTGATCTCTACGCACCGGGTACGATCCTTCGGTAGTAGATCCGCAATGCCTCCTTGACCAGCCTGAGGCTCACACACGGTATCCAGCAGGCCGATATCCAGCCAATCCACCAGTTGGCGTGCTACCGCCTCGGGGGTGGGGAAGAATTGATGTGACCGCTGGTCCGGCAGGACCCCCAACGCGGCAGTTTCGTGGATCAGGTCCAGTGCATCAAAATCGAACTGCCAATACGTGATCCTGGGTTGTTCCGCGCATGGCGTCAGCACGCCGCCGAGCGCCTGCATGACGGCTCCGACCTCGGCCCGTAGATGCTTGCTGTGCTCACGGCAGGAGAAGGGCAGGGACACCGCGTTACGCACCGGAATGTAGTCGTATTCGCAACGGAAGCTTTCAGACTTAACCATCTTCTTGAAAGGCTCGATCTGGGCCAGCAGAGCCCCTACCGCATTTGAAAATGGCCGATCAAACAGTGGCCTGTTCTTGAATGTGCCTGTAGGTGCCCGCTTCGGCCGCTTGCGGAACGATTCAGGTATGGCTGCAGGGTGCAGATAAGCAAGGATGCTATTGAGCCGATACGCCATCTCAGGATGCACATCCAGGTGAGCTGTGCCCACCTTGAACGCCTTCACCCGAAATGCGCCGGCGTCCGCTTCGATCCACTCTCCAGACGCCGCGCGTGCGGTCTGCAGTAGTCGTCCCGTTGAAGATCGGCAGGGATCGTCGCGACCCATGAATTTCGCGATCACCATCCGCAGGTCGTGGATATACCCCTCGCGATCATGCGACGTGCTTCCCCACTCGTTGAACACGCCACTCATGATCATGCGCTTGGAGAATCCCTCTGGAACATTCGTTACGTGCTGACGCGATATTCCCTTGAATATTCCATCTACCCGCTCAGCCAAGAACTCGGCTCTCCGAGCCTGCAAAGAAATGATCGTGCTCCGAAGATTGTCGATATTAAAATCCGGCATATCACGTTCTGGGTTCTGGCCCTTTACATAATTATGGTCACGCCAGGCGTTCAGGATTTCATTCCACTGATTACGGCGCTCCTGCGGCATATAGTCCATCAGGTCCGTTTCCCGCAGCGCTTTATCCCAGTATGTGGCTTCCAGCTCAAACAGGGCGCCTTGGAGTTGAAATATCTCGGAGAACGAGTTTGTGTGACGAAGGCTTGCCGAGTGGCCGTACTTGTCTTTACTGTTCCCATTGAAAAAGTAGTGCATAACACCCGAGACATTCTCTTGGGTGTAGATAGCATGCACTTCCAATATCTTTTTCTTGGTTGCCTCATAAGCTGAGACAAGGGAGGAGAATCGGTCGAAAGCGACCGGAGCATAGAACGTGTCTATAATATCGGCAGGGATTACTTCTGGCTCTGTTGCGGGTATGTTGCTCAACATGGTCATCACCTATAAGGAAATGACCAAATTGTCCCGCGTAACCTTAAATACCCAAATCAACGCTACCTAACTTTCGGGCTCAGCAATGATATCGTTCATGTCTTGCTCAAGGTCCTCAGGGGGAAAATTCCCATTCTGGAACTGGAGCGTCATTTGATCGAGCAGTCTAAAGTTGAATTTAATTGCCTTAACTGTCCGGTGCTCTTTTATTAACTCGTAGTCCAGTTCCATGCTGCATTTATTGCGCAGCTCCTTCACTGAAGCATCGATTACACGACTGCGCAGATTACTAAAGCGCTCATAGGCATCGCCGAGCTGAAGGCGCCGGCGCAGCTCCTCAACTGTGATGTAAAGCCATCCTTTCGACTTGTACTGCATCAGCATCTCAAAGAGTCGAAAGCTATAGGTTGATTCGATGCCGGAAACACGCCAAAGGTCGTAGGACGTGTAATGGCCGATCAGCCTGGAGAGATATGGCTTAACGGTCGTGGAGAAAAGAAGCTCTACCCGGCCTTCGCCTTTGACATAGGTGCAGCGCTCGACCCAGCGGACCTCGTGGATCGCCCGGCCTTTGCCAGTCCCGGTGATGGAGGTGATCTTGGCGTTGAACAGCTGCTTGGCGGCGTCCTGGAGCTGGGTGTAGGCATCGCTCTTGTTGACCGTGTACCGGCTCATGAAGTCGTGCGCGGTGACTACGATCCCGTTGGGCATGGGCTTGCGCGAATCGATCTTGGCAATGGCCAGCAAGATCAGCCGCTGCTCAGCCACGGACAAGCGATAGGACGCGCCCACCAGATCGTTGTGCTTGGAGACAACGTGAGGCGAAATCATCGTTTCATTGCTGGTGTCGCTGTCTGGCTCAGTGGCGACGCTATCAGTCGTGATGATGTCTCCCATGCCTCAATCCCGGTCAAAAGTCATTCAGGGTGTTGAGCATAAAGGCCTTTCCCGGAAACCCCAACCGACCATCCTGCAGATATCTCGCACGGTGCCGGCAGGTAATGGAATCTGTAGTCATGACAGCTTGATGCGGGTGATCTTCTCGACCTGGAATCTGTAGTCATGAGGTTTTCCTGAGGTCATGTCAGCATGGAATCTGTAGTCATAAGGCCACGCCGCCCTGGTTGGGAACATGGAATTTGTAGTCATGAGGCGTTCCGATCCGCTCGTTTCGCATGGAATCTGTAGTCATGACGCCGAGAGAGGGAGGTTTTCCACCTGGAATCTGTAGTCATGAGGGCTCCAAAGCCTGGCTTACGACATGGAATCTGTAGTCATGAGCCCGTTCGGAGCGCTGCTTAACATGGAATCTGTAGTCATGAGCCCGTTCGGAGCGCTGCTTAACATGGAATTTGTAGTCATTAGGCCGCACCCATCTGCCGATCTGCGGCTCAAAATCGTGACATTGATCATGCTCACAGCATGGAATTTGTAGCTGTGAGGCCAGCGGGACAATCGGAAGTAGCTCAAGGTTCCGATAAAAGGGAAACTGGTTGCAGATCAATGATTTAGCGGCCTTCAGAGGTGCCGGAAGCTTAAACCTACAACAAATGCGTAAGATTGAGCCTTACAAATTGGTTGTTTTGTTGTAGCCCTGACTTCGCCCCTTCGTCCCGCGTTCTCACCTGCCTGTGGATAGCGCATGGAATCTGTAGCACGAAGCATGGAATCCGTAGTCATGAGGAATGGAATCTGTAGGCATGAGACATGGAATCTGTAGTCATGAAGGTGGGAATCTGTAGTCATGACCCTTCTGAAACCCGCATGGTAGAAGGGCTGGAGCGTTCCGATAAAGCTTTTAAAAACAAGCCATAAAACAAGAAAAAAAGATTTAAAAGGGCAGGTGGTTGTGGACAAGGCGGGATCGAGCCCCGGCCTGGGGCCTGATACCACGACCCTCACCTCCTGCGAACCAACTTTGCCAGCTAGCAGCGACAGGGCATCCCTACCAGGGGAAGAGCGGACCTTGGCTGCTCAGCACCTCAGATCAGACAACTATGGAGCTCGCAAATTTGCGAGCAACGAATGCTGCTTTGCATGCGGGTTCCCAGTGAAATCACAATTCCAGCCCCAAGCAGAGTAGGGCGGTCAGAACAGCGCCAACTGACCGCACATCGGAGCGATATCAATCCACGTTTCGCCGTCAACCTTGAAGCCGAACGCCATCAGTGCGGCAGCGCAAGCTTCACCGGACACAAACCCAGCCGCTTCGGAGGACTCTGCGGTTGCCAGCAGCACCTGACCGCAGACATTTGAGGTGAAAACACCGACATACATCATGTGTCCGCCATACGCCTGCCAGCTCGCAACGTATGGTCGCTGGCCGCTAACACGCTCAATCGTCATCTCGATGCTTCCTGGTTCGGCAGTCGGATCAGATCCACACGATTAGGATCTTCCCCGCCATTCGGGAAAAACAGGTTGAACTGAACGATGGCGGTGGTCCCTTCCGAGCGCAGCTGGACAGTGGTCTGCCAATGGTCCGTTTGTTCACCGGACCAGGGCGCAACCTCGACCACCTCTTTTCCATGGAAGCATCCCCGCAGTACCAAGGAGGCGGCACTGGTACGCCGCCCGAGCAAATGGAATCGATCAAGGGCCACTGGCACTACCACTCGTAGGTCTTCAGGACATCAACGGCATCCCAGTCCCGATCCAGGCGCACCCAGCCATCGAGCCCCTGACGCTTGAGCCACTGGCGAATATCAGCGGCACACTGCGGCAGCTCTGCTTCCAGCCCCTCTTGCTCCAAGAAGCGAATGAACATGCCAGCGCCGTAATTGGCGACGATGGCCCAGCTACAGGCGTCCGGCTTATCGCTCAGCTCTTGAGCAGTAGCTTGGTCCAGGTGCGCAGTCGAGATAACGGGCATCGCCATCATGTCGAACCGGCCTTCAGTGATACGGACGCGGTGAGAGTGATCTTCGAGAGTGGCGGGCGTGTCACCAGTGACCAGGCCCTTGCCTGTGATATCGCAAACGATCTGCTCAAGATTGGCGTACAACTCGCCTCGTTGCATGGCGATCCCAGTGGCCTCCTCATCACCACCATTCGGGTTGACGGTGCCGCTGAAGATCAATGAAAAGTTGAGGGGTTGCATACGGGTGTCCTCGCTGTTTGGATTGCTTCCAGGCTATCGCTGACCCGAAGAAACCCAAGCTGAGCCGGCGCGCCTTTGCTTAGCTACCGGCAGCGAGGGCCGTACATGCCTACAAAACCCAGAAGAAAATTCCTCCCTGAAAGCGGTTCTATGCAGGTTGCTCGTTCGGGTTCTTGACCAAGTGCTCAAACAGCACACGCGCGGAAAAAACTTCCAGTTCGGCGGGCGTAATGGGGGAGGGGTGAGGTGCTGCACCTGGCTTCAGAATTCGGGTGCCCTGAGCGGTATGCCAATCGAAGACCATGAAGTGCAGCGATAGGCCACCTTGAAGCCTTGGCAAAGCCTTGAGCGTTTGGGTATGGCTGGCATACAGAGCCAAAGCCAGCGCCAGATCACGGGAGGAAGCCCGATCCCGTTTTTCTGGGCGCAGCGCATCGTAATGAGACAAGGCGCCCGCTAGCACATCAACTGGGCTGAGCCCGGCAGCATGCTTCAGCATTTCGCCCGAGCACATAGCGCGATACCCCTCAGGTGTCAGCTGAGCAACCAGACGCGAGCCCTGCGGAATGCTGTAGGAATAGAGCCAGAAGCCTCCCGAGGACGTAACATCTTCCTGACCGGCGTCCAGCACCCACCCAGCGCTCTCAATTTGGGCCGCAAATTTGCGACCGCGTGCTTTTCCAGCCTCGTCCATTGGTGACTCCGCTGTGATTATTTGCGGGGCCAATCCCCGCGAGAACAGGCTTGCATGGAACCGGCGAAACCCAAGGCGAGCAATCACTGGAATTCCCAGGGGAAAAACTCGTTTCAGGATTCAGGGTGCCGCACTAGAATACTGTCTGTATGTACAGTATTGGTTTCGCATCATGATCCAGCTCACTGCCAAGCTCTCGCCCAATGCCTCTAGTCAACCACTCCCCCTGGCTGGGCCTGTGAGCTGCGGGTTCCCCTCGCCAGCGGCCGACTACGCGGTACCGGATCTATCGCTCGATGAGCTGGTGGGTATCAGGCCGACCGGCTCGATTTTCCTCTTTCGCGCGTCAGGAGACTCGATGCTCGGGACCGGCATCCGCGACGGCGACATCCTGGTGGTGGATAAGGCGAAGGAGGCCAAGGTCGGCGATGTAGTGCTGGCCATCATCGGATGCGAGTTCACCGTCAAGGAGCTGGCCAAGGACGAACAAGGCAATTTCTCCCTCGTGGCCACGAACCCGGCGTATCCGCCGATTGTGCTGGGCGAGGCAGAAACCTTGGAGGTTTGGGGGGTGTGCATCTGGGTGCTGCGCCAGATGGGCGCCGCCAGATGAGTTGCGGGGTGTTGGGTTTATGCTGGATTATGCAAAAATGAATAATTATTCAGAATCGCATAAAGGTGCATATTCATGACCACCAAGGATCGTCTGCACTTCCCCCGGCACGCGCTGGCCGAGTCCATTTTGCTGGGCTTCGAGAACAACATCCAGACTGCAACGACCATTTTCGCTCCGCGTCGAAAAGGCAAGACCACGTTCGTGCGCAACGATCTCATTCCGATGGCCAGAGACAAGGGGTTTCTTGTTGCGACCGCTGACCTATGGCTGGACAAGGATCACCCGGAGCGAGTTATCGCGCGGGCATTGCAGGAGGCCATTCATGGCACCGGCTTTGTCCGGCGCACCTTGCTACGGTTTACGAGGCCCGGTCAGGTGATCAGTGGCGTGAACGCCGGTGCCGGCACGGACGGAGTATCCATTGGCCTCGATCTGGCGGACGACGCGGGGCTTGTTCTGCCCGAGCTGTTCGAACGATTCAGCCAGCTCGGCAAAGGCAAGGCGCTGCTGATCATCGACGAGGTTCAGCACCTCGCCACGCGCAAGGAATTCGAGACGTTTACCGCCACGCTGCGCACGCTACTGCAGGGCGCGCAGGGTGAAGTCTATGCCGTGTTTACCGGCTCTTCGCAGCATGGCCTGGCGCGCATGTTCCGGCGCAGCAAAGCCCCTTTCTACCAGTACGGCTCGGAGGTCAGTTTCCCGGAGCTGGGTATGGAATTCGCGCAGCACCTTGCCGCCTTGTATTTCGAGGCCACCGGCCGAACCTGGGAAGCTGCCGAGGCGTTCTCGCTGTACGTGCGGCGGGGAATGATGCCCAAGCATTTGCGCGAGATTTACAACCTGAGCCTGACGCAAAACCTGCCCGTAGTTGAGGCGGATAAAATCGTCTGGGCTTCCATGCTGGACGAAGGCCAGTTTGCCACCCTGATCGAGAGCTTGGCTCCGCTGGATCAGGCATTGCTTGTGGGCATTCTCACTGGCGAATCCTTGTTCTCGGCTGAATACCGCAAGAGGCTCGGTGATGAACTCCCCAGCGGAATAGCGCCTACGACGACTCAGGTGCAGTCAGCGCTCAAACGCCTGCAGCGAGCCGAACTGATCGGTAACCTCGACCACGGCAGTTGGAGCATTGAGGACGGCGCCTTGCAAAGCTACCTGCGGCGGGTTTTGCTGGACGATGATCAGGACTGACCCCGCTGGCTGGCTGCCATGACTATCGCCTTGATCGACGCGAACGCCTTCTACTGCTCGGCGCAGATCCTGTTCGAGCCGTGGCTGCGTGACTCTGCGGTGGTGGTCGCCAGCAACGGGGATGGATGTGTGGTCAGCCGTAATGACCCGGCCAAGGCGCTCGGCATAAAAATGGGCCAGCCGGTATTCGAGCTGCGCGACCTCGAAGCCCGAAATCAGGTGAAGATTTTCTCCTCGAACTACTCGCTCTACCAATTTATGTGTAATAGAAAGTCAATAAGAACCGGGCCATGCTCGCCCTTGGAGCTTCTCATACCCAACCGGTATGGCTGTAGCTTCTGAGGAGATCGCCGTCGCTCACCGGATCATCCGGTCATCCTGTTAGTAACCGGTCAAAGCTGATCTGTTACATCGAAGGCGGACACCTGTCCATCGACAACACCCCTGCCGAGCGGTGAACCGCCCTCCCATGTACATATGACCAAAACGTCGCCGTTATCCTACCGTTCTGTCATGCCTACCCACGACGGAGTATTGACGGTCTCCGTCCTATAACATAGCTTTTCCGAAAGGCGCTCAAGTACATATCGTCATGTGCATACGAGCCTCGTGTCGTTAAAAGAAATGGTTGGTGCCGCATGAAAGTGCTCTTCATGATGCCGTTCGGCGTGTCGAGCTTCTCCGCCCCCATCAAGATCAAGGCTTCGTCTTGGTGTTAGTGCCAGATGCACGTCACCTTGCGGTGCAGGAATGGAGTGTGAACATGAAAGCAGAAACGGAATCGCGGATTTTTTCGGTGGACGAATATGTCCGTCCGTCTAACGGCGAACCGATCCGTTCAGTTGTTCTGGAGACCAACGATTCTGTCGTTGTAGTTTGGCACGCCTACCCTAGGCAGGAAATAGCTGCCCATGTCCATCCTCACGGCCAAGATACTTGGACGGTTATCTCAGGTGAGGCCAAGTATTATCAAGGCAACGGCGTAGAAATTCATCTTAAAGCTGGAGATATTGCCATTGCAAAACCTGGGCAAGTACATGGTGCCGTGAACTCTGGTCCAGGACCTTTCATATTTGTCTCCGTGGTTGCGCCGGGCAGTGCAGGTTTTGCGTTATCTGAGAAATAGGCGAAAGGCCTGAGAGGAACCTGATGAATACACGAGTATTTACGTTCGCTGGTGGAGAAACGGGGGTTTGGCGCGTTGTTGCGATGAATGCCGTGGCAGGAGCCCCTCTCCCTGGAATCCCACGGCTCAACGTAGCCGCTGGCTCTGTTTCGCCGCAGCCTCCGGGCACCAAATGGCTCCTTCGCGGGATAACGAGTAACGAGCGCTATGTCGTGCGTGAAGAGAAGGATCGTCTCGTGGCGAAGCAGCCAAGCTTGGGTCGAGCAGAGGCTACCTGCGCCGCCCTGATCCCTATCCGGAAAAACCCCTCATGGTGGGGACTGTCTCAAGACGAACGCCGGAAGATTTTTGAGGAACAGTCCCGTCACATTCACATCGGGCTCCAATATCTCCCTGCTGTGGCCCGCCGCCTCCACCATTGTCGGGACCTGGGCGAGAACGAACCCTTCGACTTCTTGACTTGGTTCGAATATTCCCCGTCTGATGAGACGGCCTTTAACAGGCTTCTGGCCGAACTCCGAGCCTCGGTGGAGTGGCAGTATGTCGACAGAGAAATCGACATCCGGCTAGTGCATGAGCCGGCCTAGCATCAGGTTTAACTTCGATCTACGTGCGGCACACTCCTGCGACACCCGCAGCCCAGCAAAACCCCGAAAAATCTAGTGTGTCGCATAACTTAGGAGTAACGCGACAGGTATGTCTAGCGAGCCACTAGTCGCTTAAGAACTTTTCTACTTATAGCCTCCTCTTTCTCTCATCGATCTCCTCGGCATCCTGCCGTCTAGAGCCGGCACATTGTCCAGCTTTCGAATGAGGCTCTCCAGCTTTTCCAAGTCGCCCTCGGCAATGGCTCGCTCGTCGGGAGTTAAAGGCACGGCCTCCAAGTACCGTCCGATAGACGATTTGCTTTCCAATGCTTGGGCCCTTGCGCTGGCTTTCGGCAAGTTGAAGTCACACCCCGCACAGGCCATGCGATGTGGGCAGCTGCTCCAGAAGGGATTTGAACAATACGAGTCGCCCAAGTCATAGAAGGTGTAGGGGGCATCTGAATGGCGAACAATTACGTCATGATCGATCAAAACGGAGACCATATGGGCCATTTGATCGGCTTTAACGAAGGATGCTGCCAGCTTGGTAGGCCGAATTCGAATGTAATGCAAAGTCGAATTCGGCGAGCTATGTCCCGACCACTGCATTAGCTCGATCAGCGACATGCCCTGAGGGACGCTGGCGAGCGCCGTCACTGCGGAGGCACGTCCCCGGTGGCTGGTGATTCGCCCGCGACTGTCCTCCAGTGGCACACCCGCCTTGGCGCATAGCATTGGAATGATGGTGCCATTAATGACACTGGAGCCTATGCGCTTGCCTCGAAACTGAAATAGGTAGCTAACTTTTTCCCCGGTTCGCTCATCCAGCAAAGCGGCCTGGTTAGCAGGCCTGTCCTCCAGCCAGGCGTCAATGCGCTCCTTCACGACCACCGCTACAGGTTTGACGAAAGCTTTGAACGTCTTGCTGGCAGGAATATCGAGATAGCATAAAGTTTTTGCTGGAACGATGGTCCCATCCTCGTGTACCACATCATTGGTCTGAGGATGCGCGCATCTTTTATCCAAGCGCATGATTTCATTGCTGCGCAAACCAGCGTGCGTCCACACTACAGCAATGGCTTGAACCATCGACAGCGGATAGTGAATCTCCGAAAGCAGATCACTACGCTCAAGATTTAGACTCGCCCAAATCAGCTTGAGCCAGGTCGAGTCATCAATTACCCGCGGGTTGATACCCGAGTTGAATGTCACGGATCGCGGGGTGGCGAGGTGATGCCGGGGGCTGAACTTCAAACGACCCCATCCCCAGAGTTCAAAGTCTGTAAAAAATCGTCGCAAGGCATGTAGAAAGCCGCGCTTCGAGTTGGCAGCGATAGGCTGACCAAGCCCCTTTAGCTGTGTTCCCTTCGCTGACTCCAAAGCCCACTCACCGACCGTCATCCGGTCGACGGCAGCAATAAATGCAGCGCAAGTGGACATGCTCCAATCGGTAGGCGCCGCCATTCCTGATTGCTCGCGCGCTAGCCAGACACCGGTCCTCAAGATAAAACTGTAATTGCTTTCACGTGTGCGTGGACGCAAGGTGGAAGTGTCTCGCCATCGACGGCACCACATTGCCCAAGTCGGATCGATGCCTTCGATGCTTTTCGCCCGCCAACAGGTATAGCCTCGCATGCGTAAAGGTTTCGCCAAAATCCCCATGGCAGCGAGGCCGTGAGATACCTTTCCGACCGATCTCGCGACACCTTCGCTTCGATGCTGTTGGCCCTTCAGTAGCAGTTCCTCGGTGAATGTCTCCAACCGCGGATCGCCGTTTTCCAGCATCAAGGCACCCAGCACGTTGGAAAGGAACTGCTCAAGATGGCGAGCAGCGTAGCCCAGCGATCTCAACGCTTGGCTCAAGCGAACGTGCTCATGTCTGAACACGGCATGGCCGAAGATAAAAGAAGCATATATCGCCGGCTGCCGGAATTTGGCGATACGCTGCGGGGTTCGAAAATCGCCGAGATGGTAAGCAACGGAAGCGAGATATGGTCGTGATCCTGCTCGATTACTGAGCAAGGTCAACCACTGCGACTCAGACCAACACCAGTAGGGTTTACCGGTTTTGCTGACATTCCAGAGAATGACTGCCACTGATGAAATGGCTAATCGCTGAGAAACGCCGCTGTGCGCCGCTATATCAGCTAGCGGCCTCATGAGCTCAGGTATCTCTGATTGGAGGTAGCCCCAGTCTGAACGGTGAGAGCGATTCGAAAGTATGCTCAGCTCGATTTTCGATAGATCGCTCTGACGTACGTACTTGCTCGCGTCGAACGGAACATAAGGGGTGACTGAGGGGGTGCTCATAGCAATGCCTCAGACCCAAAGAGTTCACAGAACATCCGAGCATCGAGACTGCCGACGGAGTGCGCCATCTTTGCGGTTAAATCCGCGCCAGATAGGTGCAGGTAAATCAAAGTGGTTTTGGGGTCTCGATGTCCAGCATACGTGGTCAGTTCATGGAGCTTCCAGCCCGCACGGGCCAGATGGGTAAGCCGAAGGTGGCGAAAGGTATGAGTGCTCAGGTGCGATAGTTTCGCTTCCTTGGCCCACCCTTCAACCGTTTTACTCCACGCCCAACGGGACAGTGGCGAGCCTCGATTACGATCTGATGCTGATCGAAACAACGAACCTCGCATCCAGCCAGCGCCGCGAAGAGCATGTAGATGCTCTATCAAGACAGGTGCAATGTCTGGGCTGTAGCACACGACGCGGCTGCGTTTGCCTTTGGTCGTTTCCGCTCGCACCGAGATCAGTCGGTGTGCAACGTCTAAATCCTCAATACGCAAGGCCACCAACTCGGCACGGCGAAGAGCCCCGAAATACGCCAACGACAGCATTAGTCGATCACGGATAGACGACCTGGCCGCAATACTGAGAAAGTGTCGCCACTGCTCATCGGTGGGAATGTCTGGCAACTTAATCAGCCGTGGGAGCAAGCCCCTGACAAACCCTCCATGTCCAGGCACTTGGGCCAGCCGACCATGCTGTCCGCGGGGCACGGGGTTGTGCTCGCAAAGACCCTGAAAAACGAGGTGGTCGTACCACAACCGGATAGCAGTAAGCCGCTGGTGCAAGGTTGAATTCGCCACCGCGCTCTTTGCGCCAGGTAGCAGCTCACGGATGTAGAGCGTGACTTGTTCGAATGTCGCGGATTCGGGTTTCAGCCCACTCCCTTCGCAATGCAATAAGTAATGCGCAAGGGCACGGCCATAGGCGTCAAGGGTGGCCGGCGCACGCCCCAGATTACCCAAGAGCTCCAGCCAAGCTTGTACACTGGAATAACGACTTAACACTTGCTTGTGCAATGGGGTGGTGGTCATGGGCGCCCCCTGAGCGTCAACGGATTCAGCCTAGCTCAAAAGCATTCCACCTAACTTAATCGCTCAGCAACCGCATGATGGCCATCCTGGAGGAGCATTCGCCTCGAATCTCCCCGTACTCAATCGACGAATGTTTTTCGTGGCTCGATGGTATTGCCGACCCGGAGGCCTGGGGCCGGCAGGCGCAGGCACAAGTGATGCGGCGCATTGGCTTGCCGGTGGGTGTTGGCATCGGCCCCACCAAGACGCTCGCCAAGCTGGCCAACTGGGCGGCGAAGAGATGGAAGGCCAAGACGGGATGCGTGGTGCTGCTGACCGACCCTTCGCGACAGGAAAAGCTACTCCGCTATGCGCCGGTTGGAGAGGTTTGGGGGATTGGCCGGAGGTTGAGCGCGAGACTTGAATCGGAGCTGAGCATCAAGACCGCCTGGCAGCTGGCCAACGCCGATCCGAAGCTACTGCGCCGCTACTTCAGCGTCTACGTCGAGCGTACCGCGCGCGAGCTGTGCGGTATCCCATGTTTTCCCTTTGGCGACACAGGGCCGGAGCGCAAGCAGCAGATCATCAGCTCACGGACATTCGGGGAGAAGATTTACCGCTTGGAATCCCTGCGTAGCGCCGTGGCGCATTACACCTCGGTTGCTGCTGCCAAGCTGCGCGCCCAGGGGAGTTTGGCAAACTGCATTCAGGTCTTCGCTCAAAGCAGTGCCTTTGCCCCCGGCGAGCGCTTCAGCGGAACGCGGATCATGGCGCTGCCGTACCCGACCGATGACACACGCGATCTGGTTGCAGCAGCGCAGCAAGGGCTCGGCGCGATGTTTCGTGAAGGTGTGGCTTATGCCAAGGCCGGTGTGATCCTAAGTCAGTTCGTCGAGCGGGGTGCCATCACCGGCGACCTCTTCGCACCGGCGCCGCGCAGCGGAAGCAAGGCTGTCATGCAGGTGATGGATGCGATCAATGCCAGACAGGGCAGGGGAGCTATTCGCCTCGGCAGCGATCATGAGGGCGGCGGATGGGTGATGCGGCAGAGGCTTCTGAGCCCGTCCTACACCACCTCCTGGCAGGAATTACCCCAAGCGCGCTGCTGAGGGCGCCTAGCCCTGCTCACCGTTCTTTGCTGGCTTCTTCTCAGCGCGAAGCTCCTTCAGCTCTTCCTTCAGCTCGCTCAAGCTGCCCCTGGCGGTTTCCAGTTCTCTGCTGGTGGACTCAAGCCGCGCCTGCACGGCCTGCAGAGTGATTTGGGCCTGGTGGGCATCGCCATTGGCACGGGCGGCTGCCTCCTGAGCTGCTGCCTGCTGCTGGCGTGCCTCACGCTCGCGCTCTTCTGCTGCCGACACACGCTGGATAGCGGCATCGAGCTTGGCGGCGGCGACTGCCGCTTGTTGCTCTGCCGACTGCTTACCGGACAGTGCCTCGTCGAGCGCGGTGCGGAGCCGTTCCACTTCCCCTTCCAGGCGAGGCATGGATTCGAGCCGCAGTTCGGCGCGGGCCAGGGCGTGCTGCGCCGTCTCTGCCACTTCTCGCTCACGGTTTGCCCTGGTGTCGGCTGCCTCCACCTCTTCCTCGGCTTCACTGCGCACGCGCTCGATTTCCTCGCGGATCTCGCTGATGGTCCCTGCCTGCTGCTCGACCTTGGCGCGGGCTTCGTCCAGGGCGCGGAGGGTCGTGGCCAGCTGCTCGGCCAGCTCGCTGTTTTCCTGCTGGCACAGTGTCAGGGTGTCCTCGGCCTCGTTTGCGCGCTCATCGGCGCGAACAGCGGCTTCGCCGGCTGCTGCGCGGACTTGCTCGGCAATGAGCTGGACGATGCGAGGGTCCAGCTGGATCTCCGGCGCCGCCACTGAAGGCTTGCGTGCACGCCAGCTGGCGAGCAGTGGGGTGATCTGGTTTGGGGAGCCCCCACCAAGGTGATCGCGCACGGAGCGCACAGAGACGCGGTTGCCTGAGGCCTCAAGGGCATCTGCTGCAGCGAAAACCCTATCCGGTGTGATGTTGGCCATGGTGTGCTCCGAAACGTAATAACAGATAACGAATAACATGATACCACATAACGTTATCTATGCTGTGATTTTATGAGGTGATGAAACACAGCCGTGCTACTGCAGGGCGGGTTGCTGATCTGGCTTTGCTCGTGCACTTATCGCAGACGCGTATGCGGGGCCGGCGTGGGGCGAGCCCAGTGCTCAGGTAGGCGCCGCAGATCTCGCGAATTGCCGATACAGCCCATAGAGGTGCCCGTCGCGCCGGGGACCAGCCGTGGGCAGCGAACCCGAGAAATGGTGTGCCGGCACTCCTCAGCCGGCCGGGCTTGGGTTTCCCAGAAGCGGTGTTCTCCTGATGTCAGCACTTCAGGGAGGCACCATGCAGCTCAGGGCTTACCAGAACGATCAGGTTTCAGATTTGCGCGAGGGAATCCGCCAGCAATTCCTCGTGCAGATGCTCATGAGCCCTACCGGCTCGGGCAAGACCGAGGTCGCGAAATACGTCATCGCCAATGCGGCGGCAAAGCAGAACAAGGTCTGGTTCATAGTCGATAGCGTCAAACTGCTTGATCAGACGCTTGCGCGCTTCCACGCCGATGGCATATATGCCGGCGCTATTCAGTCGAATCACCCGTGCACCGACTACTCGAAAGTGGTTCAGGTGGCAACGGTTCAGTCACTCGGGCCGCGCCTGGACTGGTTGCTGCGAACTCAGCCGCCCAAGCTGGTGGTGATCGATGAGGCGCACGTCCTGTTCAAGGCGCATCAGGATCTGATCCAGTGGTGCCGCAAGAACAAGGTGCCGGTGATCGGATTGAGCGCGACGCCGTTCAAGCGGGGGCTCGGCAAAATCTATGACCGTCTGGTCAATCGCATCAGCACTAAGCAGCTGACAGACCAAGGCTTCCTAGTCCCTGCCGAGTGTTACGCCCCGCATGTGCCTGACCTGAAAGGTGTAGGAACATCGACTGGCGGTGACTGGGCTGAAGATGAGCTAGCCCGCGTCATGGGCGGCGCCGATATCCTCGGGGATGTCGTAAGCCACTGGAAGCAGCTGGGCGAGAACCGGCAAACACTGGTCTTTGCCTGCAATGTCCATCACGCCAAGCAACTTGCCGAGTCGTTCTTCAATGCGGGCGTAATGGCCGCGCACATCGACGGATACATGCACTCTGACGAATCCGACGAGATTATTCGGCTCTACAAGTCTGGCAAGATTAAGGTGCTGGTTTCAGTCGGGATGCTAGCCAAAGGGTTCGACGACCCCCGGACCTCGTGCATCGTGATCGCCCGCCCGACCAAGAGCCTGATGTTGCACTACCAGATCCTGGGACGGGTTTTGCGGATATTCGAAGGCAAGACCAACGGCATCATCATCGATCATGCGGGGAATCTTCTGCGTAACGGGCTCCCCACTGACCCGCTACCAGACCGGCTCGACATGGGTGACGGTGACCCGGTAGATCGGGCCAAGCCGGATAACAACCCTGACAAGGAAGCTAAGACCAAGCCGTGCCCAACCTGCAGCTATGTGATGACCGGCTTGATCTGTCCCCGCTGCGGGTTCGAGATCAAGATCGACGCCGGCGTGGAGGTAGCAGCTGGCGTTCTGGTTAAATTGGCAGACCGCAAGACCAAGCTGGCCCCGAACACGAAGCAACACGCTTACGCAGAGCTGCTGGGGTATGCCCAGATGAAAGGCAAAAGTCCCATGTGGGCGCAAGGCGCCTATCAGGCGTTCATGGCTGAGCCAATCCAGCGCGAGTGGGTGAACACGGTTGCGTCGGTGCCGCCAGGCGAGCCGATGCAGCAATGGGTCAAGGGCTACAACGTAAGGCGTGCGAAGAGTAAGCGGCGCGCATGAGGGCCTTGGGATTTTCCCTACCAGGGGCAAGCTATCTGCAGTCAATCGGCATCAAGGAAATTGCTGTGCACTGCTACCAGAAGCGACTCACTGCTTACGCACTTCTAATGGCAACACTCACTGGTTGCGCCAACCACGCTGCGCCGAGCAGCGTGCCGACCACCCAAGCGGCGCGAGATGCCGTCACCACACCCGCTCGGCCGATCCCGGTCTAGGGTGCGTGCCGAGATAAGGGAAAATTTCACTCACTTCCTCTCTAACCTTTTGATCCATAGGTGAATTCTACGCTCGAATA